>ENA-OPRW01000077-OPRW01000077.1-human-gut-metagenome-genome-assembly--contig:-NODE-77-length-110224-cov-12.744238_pt1 | contig 110224 bp, 110 predicted proteins | sample MGYA00241898_ERZ501890 | MGnify/ENA primary metagenome ERZ501890 (study PRJEB25962, sample SAMEA2042216) | human gut metagenome | biome: human gut; feature: human-associated habitat; material... | reverse complement strand
TGCCAAGGTGGAGGTAGCGGGTTCGAGCCCCGTCATCCGCTCCAAGTCAAAAGTACCTGTAACCGCAGGTGCTTTTTTATTTTTGCAATTTTTCTGTTTGAGTTGTAGGGGCAGATATTATCCACCCGCAAGTAAGCGCACATATTTTGTGATAAATCGAATTATCACAAAAACACGAAGTGATTGTCATAAAGTATCGTTCATCGGACAACGACGGAATCCCTTTGACAGAGCCTGTATATTCCACACAACAAAAGGTCACGATTTTGAACCGTGACCTTGTTTTTTACGAATTTTTTAAGACAATATCAGTTATTGATTCTTGTCAGCTTTGTGCCGGCTATGTAGAGAGTATCGCCGTCGATTCCCCATGTATCCGAACCGCCGTTTGCTGGATCGTCAGACCATTTGAGTGACTGCGACTGACTTTGATTGATAAAAGACACCTCAAGGCTGATTGAAAGAGTTTTTTCATCATCAATGCTGTACTTCATGTCAATCAAATTAAAAATCTCATCATAGTTAATAATGTCGCTGTATTCCGAGCTGCCTACATAATTTGAAATAAGTTCGCCGAGTTCTTTTGCATTCGGGATACCGATTGTTCCGTCAGGCTTGAACTCAAGTTGAAGGCTTACTCCGTTCTCCTCGGCAATCCATGTACCCTGAATCTGTCCCTGAGGAGTGGCTTTGTTAAGTCCGTTAAATATAAAGAATGCCGCAATTGCAACAACGAGTGCAACCGCAATGCCGCACGCTGTAATTATAAACGGTGTCTTTGACTTTTTCTTTGGAATCGGCTGTGCATACTGTGGCTGAACACCCTGATTGTTATAATCATAAGAATATCCGCCCTGCTGACCGTTCTGATACTGATTATATCCGCCCTGTGCATTAACTGTCTGATACTGCGGTGCGGAATAATCATTTGCAGGCATCTGATTATATGCGTCAGTCTGATGATTTTCAACAGGCTGTGTCTGCTCATTTTGAACATTCATATCGGCAGTCTGTTCAACCGACTGATTTTCTGCAATCGGCTGTTCGTTCTGTACAGCTGTTTCCTGTACGGGTACAGGCGCTCCGCAATCGGCACAAAACTTTTCATTAGGCAATAACTGTCTTCCGCAATTTTTACAAAACATACTTTTTCTCCTGTTCAACAAAAAATAAATTCGAGGAAAACCCCTTTACAACAGCAAATTCAACCATATTATCTGTTTATTTTTATTGTACTGTTTTTTCTTCTTCAAGTCAACTGATATTTAAAAATCAGTGTTTTTTTACATAAAAGATATACTGAATACAGAAGATTTTACTGAGGATAGATTCGTACTAATCGTTCTCGGTGACTATTTGTCAAGTTTTCATTGACAAATTACGACACAAATTGTATATTATAAGTAAGGGAGCTGACAAGTTAGTCGGCTGAGAGGAGGCTGAATGCCTCGACCTATGACCTGATTTGGATAATGCCAACGGAGGGAAACAGCGAGCCTTTACGGACACACCTTTTGTTGGTGCGTCCGTTTTATTTTTATAAAGGAGAATCCGCTATGATTGGAAATTGTCTTGAAAATGTAAGAAAAAATGTACCGCTTGTACACAACATCACAAACTATGTAACAGTAAACGATGTTGCAAATGTACTTCTCGCTTGCGGAGGAAGTCCGATTATGTCAGACGAACCCGATGATGTTGCCGACATCACAAGCATTTGCGGCGGTCTTAACATCAACATCGGTACACTTAACAAAAACTCAATTGAGGGTATGTTCATTGCGGGCAAAAAAGCTAACGAACTTTCTCACAAGATTTTACTTGATCCTGTCGGCGCAGGTGCAAGCAAGCTTCGCACAGACACAGCGGTTAAGCTTGCAAAAGAAATCAAATTTGATGTTATCAGAGGTAACATCTCGGAAATCAAAACTCTTGCACTCGGAAGCGGTACAACAAAGGGTGTTGATGCCGATGTATCGGATGCGGTAACAGAAGAAAATCTCGATAACGCAGTTGCATTTGTAAAGGATTATGCCAAAAAGTCGGGATGCGTAATTGCAATCACAGGCGCTATTGACCTTGTAAGTGACGGCGAAAAGTGCTATGTAATCCGCAACGGTCGTCCCGAGATGAGCAAAATCACAGGAACAGGCTGTCAGCTTTCGGGTATGACAACTGCATTTATCGTTGCAAACCCCGATAATGTTCTTGAGGCAACTGCCGCAGCAGTTTGTACAATGGGACTTGCAGGCGAAATCGCTTTTGCAAATATGGCAGAAACAGACGGCAACTCAACATACCGCAACCGAATTATTGACGCTATCTATAATATGGATGCCGAAACACTTGAAAAAGGAGCAAAGTATGAATTGCGATAAAAAAGATTTGTTGCTCTATGCCGTAACCGACAGGGCATGGCTTAACGGTGAAACTCTCTGCAGTCAGGTTGAAAAGGCTATTAAAGGCGGCGCAACATTCATTCAGTTAAGAGAAAAAAATCTTGACCAAAAGCATTTTCTTGAAGAAGCTCTTGAAATTCAGAAACTCTGCAAAAAGTATAATGTTCCGTTCGTAATCAATGACAATGTTGAAATTGCAAAAAAAATTGACGCTGACGGTGTTCATGTCGGTCAGAGTGATATGGAGGCAGGCAATGTCCGCAAGATTCTCGGTGACGACAAAATCATCGGTGTTTCGGCTCAGACTGTTGAACAGGCTCTTCTTGCTCAGAAGCACGGAGCAGATTATCTCGGAGTCGGAGCAGTTTTCAAAACAGGCTCAAAGGACGATGCAGACGATGTTTCACACGATGAACTTCAGAAAATCTGTGAGGCTGTTGACATTCCTGTAATCGCAATCGGCGGAATCAGCTCTAAAAATGTTACGGAACTCAAGGGCAGAGGTATCGTAGGCATTGCCGTTATCAGTGCTATTTTCGCTCAGCCCGATATTACAAAGGCAACAGCAGAGCTTAAAGCACTTACGGAAAAGACGGTTGCGAATGATTAAATCTGCAATATTTGATGTTGACGGCACACTTCTCGATTCAATGAAGATATGGGATGACGCAGGAGAGCGTTACCTCTCGTCTGTCGGCAAAACAGCCGAAAACGGTCTTTCCGAAAAGCTCTGTGATATGAGTCTGACGGAGGGTGCGGAGTATATGAAAAAGCAGTATGCTCTTTCCTTTTCAACTGATGAAATAGTTTCGGGTGTGCTGAAAATCATTGAAGATTTTTACTTTTATGAGGTCGGTTTAAAAAATGATGCAAAAGAAATTTTGCAGTTTTTGGAATCGAACAATATCAAAATGATTATTGCAACATCAAGCGACAAAACGCATATTAAAAAGGCATTTGAAAGGCTCGGTATTCTAAAATATTTTACGGACATTGTGACCTGTTCACAAATTGGAAAAGGCAAAACAAGTCCCGACATTTACCTTGCCTGTGCAGATAAACTCGGAACAGCTCCGAGTGAAACGCTTGTATTCGAGGACGCTGTTTTTGCCGCAGAAACTGCTCACAAGGCAGGTTTCAAAACGGTGGGAGTGTATGACGAATCGAGCAGGAATAATAAAAACAGAATAAAAGCCGTTTGCGATTACTTCGCAGACAGCTTTGAAAAAGCGGCAGATTGGGGGCACCACCTTTTGTCGCTGTAAAAAATTAATGCAAAGAGGAGATTAAAATGAAAACAGCATTAACAATCGCTGGCAGTGACTGCAGCGGAGGCGCCGGTATTCAAGCGGATATCAAAACTATGATAACAAACGGTGTTTATGCCATGAGCGCAATCACCGCACTTACCGCACAGAACACAACCGGCGTTACGGCAATTATGGAATCCACACCCGAATTTCTGGGTGAACAGCTTGAAAGTATCTTTACGGATATTTATCCCGATGCCGTAAAAATCGGAATGGTTTCTTCATCAAGCCTTATAAAAACAATTTCGGACAAGCTGAAAAAGTACGATGCAAAAAATATTGTTGTCGATCCGGTTATGGTGGCAACAAGCGGAGCAAAGCTTATCAGCGACGAGGCGGTAAGCACTCTCAAAGAGCATCTCTTTCCGCTTGCAACAGTTCTTACACCGAATATTCCGGAGGCGGAAGTTCTCTCTGAAATGAAAATTTCAAATGAGGAAGAAATGATAAAAGCCGCTGAAATAATCAGTGAAAAGTACGGTTGTGCGGTTCTCTGCAAGGGCGGACATCAGATTAACGATGCAAATGATTTGCTCTTTAAAGACGGCACCTACACATGGTACAACGGCAAAAGAATCAACAATCCCAACACACACGGAACAGGCTGTACACTTTCAAGTGCGATAGCCGCAAATCTTGCAAAAGGCTTTGACCTTGACGCTTCCGTAAAGCGTGCAAAGGATTATATTTCAGGCGCACTTGCGGCAATGCTTGACCTCGGCAAAGGCAGCGGTCCCATGAACCACGCTTTTGACATTCAAAGTAAATTTTCAAAAGGAAATTCGGAGGCAGAGCAATGAAAAAGCAGACAAGTGTATTTGAAAACAGTTTGATATGGTTCGGAGCAGGCGTTTCAATCGCCGAAATTCTCACAGGTACATACTTTGCTCCGTTAGGTTTTGAAAAGGGCATTTTAGCCGTAATCATCGGTCACATAATCGGATGTGCAATGCTCTTTTGTGCAGGACTCATCGGCGGTAAGTGCCGTAAAAGCTCAATGGAAACCGTAAAAATGAGCTTTGGCAACAAGGGCGGACTTCTTTTCTCTGTCCTCAATGTTATTCAGCTTGTCGGCTGGACAGCCATTATGATTTATGACGGTTCACTTTCCGTGAACAGTATTCTGAATATGGGCGACACAGGCAGGTGGATTGCCTGTATCGTAATCGGTGCATTGATTGTACTTTGGATTCTTGTCGGCATTTCAAACCTCGGCAAGCTCAACACAATCGCAATGGCGGCACTGTTCATTCTCACAATCGTGATGTGTTTCTTTATTTTCGGAAACGGCAACGGTATGGGTGCGGCAGGCGATGACTCAATGTCATTCGGTGCAGCAGTTGAGCTTTCGGTAGCAATGCCGCTTTCATGGTTACCGCTCATCAGCGACTACACCAGAGAGGCGGAAAAGCCGTTCAAGGCAACTCTCGCAAGCACACTTGTTTACGGTGCGGTAAGCTGTTGGATGTACATAATCGGTATGAGTGCATCTATCCTTACAGGCGAAAGCGATATTGCAAAAATCATGCTTAAATCAGGACTCAGCATTGCAGGTCTTGTAATTGTAATCCTTTCAACAGTTACAACAACCTTCCTTGATGCTTACTCGGCAGGAATTTCGAGTGAGTCGATATTCTCAAAACTCAAAGGAAAATATGTTGCCGTTGCAGTAACAATAGTAGGTGTAATCGCCGCAATTGTTTATCCTATGGATGACATTACCGATTTTCTCTATCTCATCGGTTCGGTATTTGCTCCAATGATTGCCATTCAGATTGCAGACTTTTTCATTCTCAAAAAAGACAGAGCAAACAAAGCCGTTGACATCTGCAACATCATAGTATGGCTTGCAGGCTTTGCGGCATATCGCTTCCTGATGAATGTTGACATTATCGTCGGCAACACCTTGCCCGATATGGTTTTCACAATCATCCTCTGCGTCATAGTTACCAAAATCGCAGATAAAATCACCTCAAAATCCAAAAAAGCGTAATCGCTTACAACAAAGTCAAATCCCCGTCAGATTTCTCCGACGGGGATTTTTACATTTAATTTTTGTTATTATATTTTAAAATATCATCATAAGCAATCAGGCTGACATTTTCGAGTTCATTTGCCTTATCAATGCAACCCTTTGTAAAACCGGACTTTGAAAAAATATAAAAATGCTTTTTGTCGAAATTAAAAAGTTTACTGCGTTCAATAAGTGTTTCAAGAACACCGAGGTCAACACTTTCATTACGCCACTTACATTCAGCAAAAAGAGCCGTATTTTTATCTGCCGAGCCGATTATATCAATTTCTTCCTGTTGTCTTGTTTTTGGATTTGTTCCCCACCATCTGCCGATATCTGTAAAATCAATTTCGGAATCACCGTTCAGCAACCTTTTCCACAAATACTGCTTACAGATTTCTTCAAACACAGCACCCATATAATCCGACAAATACGGTGCAATTCGACTGTACGCAAGTTCAACCGCACCTCTTGAAATTATCGAAGAATTTTCCGGCACAAAACGATACCAAAATCTGAACATATTATCCTCAATAGAATAAATTGTTTTCTTTGTGGATTTTTCACCGTACGGCACTTCTTTTCTCACAATTCCGAGAGCAACAAGATTCTTGACATAAGCAACGCAAGTGCTTGAGGTTTCTCCAACCTTTGTTGAAATCTCCGATATTTTTGATGCACCCGTAGCAATTGCCGTAATCACGGCATTATAAATAGCCGGCTCTCTTACCTCTTGTTTCAAAAGATTGTTAGGCTCTTCATACAGAGCCGATACAGGATTCAGAAAAATATTTTTTATATTATCCTCTATTGAAATTTTGTTGTTAATCTGCAAAAGATATTGCGGTGTACCTCCCACAAGCCCGTAGGCAAGCGCCTTATCTTCAGGTGACATTCCGTTAAAATACTCACAAGCCTCGCAAAATTCAAACGGCAAAATCTTAAACTGAGCCGTTCTTCTACCATACAAGGGTGCTTTGTATGCAAGCACATGGTCCTCCATATACGACATTGATGAACCGCAGAGAATAAGAAACAACTTTGAACTGTCTTTATATTTATCAATTAACATTTGCAGTGTTGATGCAAGACTTCTTGACGCTCTTGCTACATACGGATATTCGTCAAGGCAAAGGACGATTCTTTTGTTCTCTGACAATTTAAAAACATATTCAAGTGCCGACTGAAAGTTTGAAAAAGCAGTATCCGTTTTTATTCCTGTTGAAAATTCAAGAATACACTCGCTCAAATTTTCAAGATTTTGCTTTGCATTTGTTTCAACTCCTGTGAAACAAATTGCGTTTTTATCCTTGACAAACTCGTTTATGATAGCCGTTTTTCCTACACGGCGGCGGCCGTATATGACGGCAAATTCAAATTTTCCGCTGTTATACAATCTATTAAGCTGTAAAAGCTCATACTTTCTGCCTATAAACAAAATTCTCACCTCTGACCGTTTGCAAATTACTCATTTACGATTTAGTTATTTACGATTAACTAAATTATAAACCACTGTTTTTGCTAAGTCAAGATTATTTTGCAATTTAGGTGGTTACGATTAACTAAATCGTGATAAAGTTATATTTTTTATATGTTGTAAAAATATGTCACCAAAGAAAATTTCGGTATAAAAAACTGTATGAATCAAACAATATTACTGCAAATAATTTGCTGAATATGTATCAGACAAAGGGCAAAATTGTCCGAAGGGAGTTTTTAATATGAAAGCAACAGGAATCGTCAGAAGAATCGACGATCTCGGCAGAGTGGTTATACCGAAAGAAATCAGGCGGACGCTTCGTATTCGTGAGGGAGATCCGCTCGAAATTTATACCGCAACGGACGGCGAGGTTATTTTTAAAAAATATTCGCCTGTCGGAGAGCTTGCGGAGTTTGCGTCACAATACGCAGATGTGCTTGCCAAAATCAGCTCAATGCCGACAATCATAACAGACCGTGACCATGTAATCGCCGCCGCAGGAGTTTCAAAGCGTGAATTTCTTGAGCGCCGGGTAACAACCGTGCTTGAGGGATATATGGAAAATCGCAAAACCTATTCGGCAACACAGCAGACGCTCGGCGATATTCAGCCGATTGAGGGCATTGAACACTATGCATCGGTAATCTATCCGATTATCGCCGCCGGAGATGTTTCGGGTGCGGTAGTTATGCTCACAGGCGAACAGACCAAAATCCCGACAAATGCTGAAATTAAGCTTGCACAAACAGCCGCCGCATTCCTCGGCAAGCAAATGGAAGAATGATTTTTAAAAATAGGTAATAATAAAAAATGCGGTCGGGAAGACAGGTGTAAAACAATACACCGAATTTTCCCGACCGTATTTGTATAAATCAAGTACACAAAACAACGCTTTACCGTATTTAACATTTATGGTATCATTAAATAAATTAAGCTGAAAGGTATGTTTCTTATGAATGGCTTTTCCGACAAGGTAAAACAAAAATTAGGTTACTATGTTTATGCCCTTGCAGATCCAAGAGATAACAAAATATTTTACATAGGCAAAGGAATTAACAACCGTATTTTTCAACACGAAGAAAAACTCGATAACTCAAATAAGTCGAATCGTATAAAAGAAATACTCTCATCGGGTAACAAAATCAAAAAACTAATTATATCATATGGTCTTTCGGAAAAAGAGGCATTCGTTGCCGAATCGGCTTTGATAAATATAATGAACTACATTGACTCTCAATCACTGACTAATGTAGTTTCTGGACACCACACAGCACCTGTTATTACAGCTGAAGATTTTGAAAAAATTTACGGTGCCGAAATTCTTTCAAAAGAAGATATTTTTTACAATCTTTTAATTGTTAAAATAAATTCACTTTATAAATACGATATGTCAGACAGCCAAGTTATGGAATGTGCAAGAGGTCATTGGATAATCGACACCAAACGAGCAGAAAATTGCGACTATCTTATTGCTGTAAATCACGGACTAATTGTCGGAGTTTATGAAAATATGAAGTGGTATTCTTCAGGTGTGGAAACTCCATTCTATCCACGATTGTGCAAAAAAAATCTTTCAAGGTCAAATCGCAAATACTGCACCTGTCAAGCAGTTAATAAGCCGAATATTTACATAAACAAAAACATTGCCGATTTAGTAAATATAACGCAAAATCCTATTTCATACATAAACGGAAGAAAAAATACCGCTAAGGTGCTAAAACCATACTACGAAAAATTCATCAATAATTCTATGGATATTCATGATTTTGAAATGAATTTCGGTAATGATTTGGTAAAAATGGGATTTAAATTAGGCAGTTTCAATGATTCAAAATATGAATATAATAACAAAAACATTTTAAATATTACCGATTACAAACAGCTTAAAAAAATGCTGAAACATACGGATTACAGCACAGCCACATCATTGTTGATTTCAAAATGGAGATATATCACACATTGGAGTTATATGGATTATCAGCAGGAAAAAGATTTACCATTTTTCAAAGCTGTTATAGAAAGAATATTTGAACTTTCCGAGTAGCTTCATACAAAAAATTTTACAATTGATTTATTTTGAATAATCTTCAATTTTCTAAAAAACTTGCACATACAAAAAATAAAACTTCAATCTCTTGTCAACCGAAATTGAAGTTTTTTATTGACATAATTGTTCATCAATGATAACATATAAGTAAGGAAACGGCTTTAGCTGTTTCGTAAGTTTGAACAATAAAAATTAATTAAAGATTAACCGCTCTGTTCACGACACAGGGCGGTTATTTCTTTATGGTGAACACAATAAAAAATGTGAAGATGATTATCACAGCTATGTATTCCACGCAATCACCCCCTCTCTGATAAGGGAGTCGAAACAGCCGCCACCGTTTCCTTACCAAGTAATTATCGCAAAGTATTTTAATATATTCAATATCACGAACTTAAAATCACAATATATTTTATTATTAAATCACACCACATCAATCTGGCACATTTTCATTGTTGCGAGGGCGGAATTGTGGGTTTCGGGGGTTACGCCGGCACAGCAAGCCGAATCAACGCTGATTTCAGCGTTCGGGAAAAGTGCCTTTAGAATCAACACATTTGACACAACGCAGATATCGGTGCAAAGTCCTACAAGCTCGATTTTTTCAAAGCAGAATTTATCCCAATGAGTATAGCCGAATGACGGCTTGTCAATATGGATTGCATCGGGAACATCAAGTCCGTCTGCAATCTGCCAGCCGTGAGTATTTTTTACGCAATGTACAACGGGCAGTTTTTTGCCCTCGGGAGTGTTTAGGTAATCTTCACCGTGAGTATCCCTTGTAAAAATAATTTCATTACCGTTTGAACGGTATTCTTCAATCTTTTTGCGTACATTAGGCACAATTTTCACAGCCTCATCAGTACCGAGACTGCCGTCAATAAAATCATTCTGCATATCTATTACAATCAAAGTTTTCTTCATACAAATCACTCCGTTTTTAATTTTGAACTGTACATATCAAATATATCAGCTGACTTTGCCGCTGTCAATTTATTTGCAAAAATTTGTTTTGTAACTTGATTTTCGTTGTCGGCTCAATTAAAATAGTGTTTAGAAAAACTGCAAGGAGAACGCTTATGGGACATATGTATTTTGTCAGACACGGACAGACCGTGTGGAATGTTGAAAATAAAATCTGCGGTTCAACGGATATTGACCTCACGGAAAAAGGTCATGAACAGGCTGTTGAAACGGGCAAGAAAATTCTTTCAGAGAATATAAAAGCAGATATCATCCTCTATTCTCCGCTTATGAGAGCCGAAAAAACCGCAAAGCACATTTCGGAAATCACGGGAATTCCTGCAAAAGCAGAGCCGAGATTAACCGAGCAAAACTTTGGAAAATATGAGGGAACGCCAAGAAACGGCGAAGAGTTTCGCATTGCCAAAAGAGATTTCGTCAGCCGTTATGACGGCGGAGAGTCTATGCTGCACCTTGCACAAAGAATTTACAATCTGCTTGATGATGTGAAAGCAAGCGGAAAGGTTTGTGTTTTAGTTGCTCACAACGGCATTGCAAGAGTTGTCAACTCATATTTTAACGATATGACAAATGAGGAGTATGCAGATTTCGGTGTTAAAAACTGTGAAATTCTGCGTTACGATTTTTAAGTATTTCTAAATATCCGCATAAAATCAAGGAGTACCACGCATTGTGACACTCATATTTTAGTGTTGTTATGAATATTGACGACAGAGACAGAGGAAGAAAAGGCATAGAAGAAATGCTTGTGAGAATGTCAAAAATGAGACAATCCCAAGAAAAACAAAACACAAATATAAAACATAGGCAAGGAAAAATTAGGACGCTCCAAACGGAACGTTCTCTTACATTTATATATAGCTATTTATGAGTTGCTTTGATACTGCTGGAGAAAAGCCTGAAACGCTAGCCGCGATGCAAATCGAAATCCGTTTGTGAACGCTTGTAGCTCATTCCGGTCGTAATTTCTACATCCGTTTTTTAATTTGTTCGAACAGAGCCTTTTGTTGTTCTGTGAGAGTGGCTCTGAGCTTTGTTTCAATCCGCACAACGGTTACAAACGATCCGCCTTTGTCTGTGCCGTTTGCTATGCTCTGCGCTGTTTTTTTAAAGAATGAGTGCCTTAATGCAATCTTAATACAGAGTGCCGAATCATTACACCGTTTTTTTATATTTCACGGTATACTCTTTGTAAACAAGTAGAAACAGGAGAAGTATATATGCCTAAAATTACACATAGAAAAAAGCGGCTGTCATCCTTTAAGCTGATCGTTTTGGGATTTGCCGGCGTCATAGTGCTTGGAGCGCTGATATTGATGCTGCCGTTTTCATCGACTGCCGGAGTTGTTACGCCGTTTCACGAGGCGCTGTTCACATCGACCTCCGCCGTTTGCGTTACGGGGCTGGTCGTGCAGGATACGGGCAGTTATTGGTCCGCTTTCGGGCAGCCGGTAATACTGCTGCTGATTCAGATAGGCGGGCTCGGTGTTGTGACAGTTGCGGCACTTTTCGCTATGCTGTCCGGCAGAAAAATATCGCTGATGCAGCGCAGTACCATGCAGGATGCCATCTCTGCCCCTAAGGTCGGCGGGATCGTCCGCCTGACTCGTTTTATTGTGCGGGGAACTTTTTTGATCGAGCTTATCGGGATGATCGTCATGCTGCCGACATTTTGCGGAAACTACGGTTTTAAGGGAATTTGGATGGCGGCGTTTCATTCGGTTTCCGCCTTTTGCAACGCCGGTTTTGACATACTCGGCACCGCCGAAAACAAATACCCGTCACTTACGGGATACATAGGAAATCCGGCGATAAACATTGCAATTATGCTTTTAATTATTGTGGGCGGTATTGGATTTTTGACCTGGGACGATATTTACACAAACAAGTGGCATTTCAAAAAATACCGTATGCAAAGTAAGGTCATATTGGTAACAACGGCAATCCTCATTATCGTTCCCGCAGTATTCTTTTTCTTCTGCGATTTTACGGGGCTGCCGCTCGCCGAAAGGATTCTTGCGTCGCTTTTTCAGTCTGTCACACCGAGAACCGCCGGTTTCAATACTGCTGATCTTCCCGCTATGACCGGTTCTTCCAAGGCAATTATGACCATGCTCATGCTCGTCGGCGGCTCGCCCGGCTCCACGGCAGGCGGTATGAAAACGACCACGCTTGCCGTTCTGATTCTGAGTGCATTTTCCGTCTGTCGCAAAAAGGACGATGCCGAAGTCTGCGGCAGGCGCATTGACGGTTCGGCAGTGAAAAACGCCGCAGCCGTTGCCGTAATGTATTTCCTGCTGTTTTTTGTCGGCGGCATTGTTATCAGCACGGCAGAAGGTCTGCCGCTTAGCACCTGCCTTTACGAAACGGCGTCCGCTGTCGGAACGGTCGGGCTTACCCTTGGAATCACACCGCAGCTCGGTGTTCTTTCTCAGCTTATTTTGATCGTCTTGATGTATCTCGGCAGAGTCGGCGGACTTACCCTGATTTACGCGGCGGTTTCCAACAAAAATCATAGTGGAGCAAAGTTGCCGCTCGAAAAAATCACAGTCGGATAAAGGAGTTACTATATTATGAAAAACATATTGTTAATAGGTCTCGGCAGATTCGGTAGGCATATTGCTTTGCAACTGAATAAGCTCGGACACGAGGTGATGGCGGTAGACATCAACGAAGAAAGAGTCAATGAAAGTCTGACGATTGTCACCAATGCACAGATCGGCGACAGCACAAACACGGAGTTTTTAAGGTCGCTCGGCATCGGAAACTTTGATGTGTGCATCGTCACCATCGGCGGAAATTTTCAAAACTCGCTGGAAACCACTTCTTTGCTGAAAGAACTCGGCGCAAAATTAGTTGTATCCCGTGCCGAGCGTGATGTGCAGGAAAAATTCCTTCTGCGGAACGGAGCGGACGAGGTCATTTACCCGGAAAAACAGGTAGCAAATTGGGCTGCTATTCGGTACACCGCCGACCACATTCGGGATTACATTGAGGTTGATGAGGGTCATGCCATTTTTGAGGTAGAGGTGCCGGAGGGATGGATCGGCAAAACCGTCGGAGAACTGGATATCCGCAGAAAATACAGCATCAATATTATGGCAACCAAGGAGAACGGAAAAATCAATATGGCAGTTTCACCGGAAACCGTTTTTACGGACAAGATCACTCTTTTGGTTCTCGGTGCTTACAAAGAACTGCAAAAGTGTTTTCGCATTTAACAGAGGTGAATGAGGATGGCTGAGCTATTGCTGATTGTCAGCCTGCTTGCCGTATTTGTTTTCGGATTTTATCTTATGAGCAGGCTGGATCGATTTCTTGGAGAAAACAGAAAGGCACTGCTAAAGGAAAACGAATCCTGCGAGCCTTCCAAAGTCCTGCTGCCGCATGGACTGTCCGAAAGTGAAATATTATGTGAGATCCGCCGTTTTCGTGAAACGCACGGAAATGTCGATATTATTCTTTCCGATGGGCAGAAGAATGATTTTTAGGTTGCGGTAGATTTTTTTACAGTTTTACTGTATAATAATAAAATAAAATAAAAAGGGCGGTGAAACCGATGAAAGTACAAACCGAACAGTCAAAATTCGATACAGACGAGCATATCCTTGTCTGCCTATCCTCTTCGCCGTCTAATGCAAGGATCATACACACCGCCGCAAAGATGGCTAAGGTCCTTCATGCAAGATTTACCGCCATCTATGTGCAGACGGATACGGTCATAAATGTTGAGGATCAGTCCCGGCTTTCGCAGAACATACAGCTCGCGCAAAGGCTCGGCGCCGAGATCGTTATGACGCACGGCGAGAATGTAGCGCTGCAGATCTCGGAATATGTCAGGCTTTCCGATGTCACAAAAATTGTGATCGGGCAAAGCAGTGCCAGACGCAGAGGGCTGTTCGGAAGACCGACTCTCACCGAAAAGCTGATCTCCTCCGCCCCCGATGTTGACATTCATATTATTCCCGACGCACTGAACTACACAAAGTCGCACAGACGCCGTCTGTTCTTTGGTGCAGAGATACCGTCGCTGCGGGATATTGCCGTGACTGTCCTGGCGCTTGCCGTATGTACGGCGATCGGGTTTCTGTTCGACCATCTCGGCCTTCCCGATACCAATATCGTTACGGTATACATCTTAGGTGTGCTGATGATCTCCGTTTTGACCAAAGGATACCTTTGCAGTATAGCAGGCTCACTTCTAAGTGTTGTATTGTTCGGATTTTTCCTTACCGAACCCAGGTTGTCCTTTCAGACCTATGCCGTAGGCTATCCCGTTACCTTTGCAGTTATGCTGGCATCTTCCGTTCTCACCGGCACGCTTGCCTCGAAGCTGAAAGATCATGCAAGGCTCTCGGCTCGCTCTGCGTTCCGTGTGCAGGTGCTGTTTGACACTGACCGTCTGCTGCAAAAAGCAAAAAGCAACGATGATGTTTTAAGCGTGACCTGTATGCAGCTCTCGCGGTTGCTTGACCGCAGTATTGTTGCCTATACGAAAGGCGAAAACGGAATGTTGTCCGGGCGGCTGTATGCCGAAAAAAAGGATACACACGCTGAAAAGCTGCTAAGCGATGCAGAGCGGCAGACCGCAGAATGGGTGCTTAAAAACGGTCACCGTGCAGGAGCAGCGACAGCACAGTTTGGAAAATCCGAATGTCTTTATCTTGCAATCCGTGCAGGCGGCAGAGTCTACGGTGTAATTGGGATACCGATGAAACCCGAAAAGCCCGATTCATTTGAGAGCAGCATCGTACTGTCGGTTGTGAACGAATGTGCGTTGGCAATGGATAATGCTCACAACGCCGCCGAAAAGGAACGGGCGGCAGATCTTGCAAAAAGCGAGCAGCTGCGCGCCGACCTTTTGCGGTCGATCTCACACGATCTGCGCACGCCGCTTTGCTCCGTTTCGGGTAATGCGGACACGCTTTTGCATAACGGAAACTGCCTGGACGAAGCAACCAAGCAGCAGATCTATAAAGATATTTATGACGATTCCGAATGGCTGATCGGCGTGGTGGAAAATCTGCTGTATGTTACACGGCTGAATGACGGACGCCTGAAGTTGGAGCTTACCGACCAGCTTGTGGACGAAGTGGTCAACGAAGCCGTTTCGCATTTGAAGAAAAAATCCGTCGGACACAAGGTGACGGTAAGGTGCGACGATCTGATCCTTGCCCGTATGGACGCACAGCTTATCGTGCAGGTCATTGTCAACCTTATTGATAATGCTTTGAAATATACCGAACAAGGCTCCGAGATCTGCGTAAGTGCGGAAAAACAGGGCGGGGATGCCGTGATCCGAGTAGCCGATAACGGAAACGGAATTGCAGACGATATGAAACCGCATATTTTTGAGATGTTTTACACCGGAAAAAATACCGTCGCCGACAGCCGCAGAAGCTTCGGGATCGGGCTTACCCTGTGTAAATCTATCATAGAGCTGCACGGCGGAACGCTGACGCTTATGGATAACGTACCGCACGGCTGCATATTTACCTTTACTTTACCGCTCAGCGAGGTGACTCTTAATGAATAAACCCCTTGTACTCGTCGTGGAGGACGACCGCCCCATCCGCAATCTGATCGTAACAACGCTAAAGGCTCACGATTACCACTACCTGACCGCGGAGAACGGACACAGCGCTATTATAGAAGCGACCTCCCATAACCCGGATATCGTTCTGCTGGATCTGGGACTGCCGGATATCGACGGCACACAGGTGATCGAAAGCATCCGCTCATGGTCAAATATGCCCATTATTGTGATCAGTGCGCGCAGCGAGGATAAAGACAAAATCACGGCGCTGGATGCCGGGGCGGACGACTATCTGACAAAGCCCTTTTCCATAGAGGAGCTTTTGGCACGCCTTCGGGTCACGCAAAGACGGCTGCTGCTGCTTCAGGCAAGCGGCGACGCCGACTCACCCGTTTTCCAAAACGGCAAGCTTAAAATCGATTATGCCGCCGGCTGCGCTTATCTAAATGGGGAGGAATTGCACCTGACCCCGATTGAATACAAGCTTTTGTGTCTGCTCTCTCATAATGTCGGAAAGGTGCTGACGCACACCTATATCACGCAGCAGATTTGGGGCAGCAGCTGGGAAAACGATATTGCTTCTCTGCGGGTGTTTATGGCGACCCTGCGTAAAAAGCTGGAGCCGAAAAAGGACTGTCCGCAATACATTCAGACGCATATCGGCGTCGGTTACCGTATGCTACGGGTAGACTGAGAAAAGCGAGAAAACAAGGATTTGAAACGATATGCAATAAAAAATCTTTTCGGAATTGAAAGGCTGAATATTGCTTAGTACGGACTCATTTTCCTGTTAGCTATAAAAAAGCACAACGCCACAGAGTTTTAAAACTCTGTGGCGTTGTGCTGCTCTCAATCGGTCACTTTTTGAAAGTATCCTTATGCGAGCCTGCCTTTTGCTGGGTTTTTCGGCGGAGTTTTTGGCGTTCCCGAGGTGATTCGAACACCCGACCTACCGCTTAGGAGTTCCTCCGGAAGGCTCCCTTTGGAGCTTAACGAATCTCAAATTTTCCCATTCTGATGCGGTTTTCAACAAGTAAAGAGGTAGTCTGTTACCATCTAAAATGTGCTAACATTAACGAGTTGTGTGTATTCCTGTTAGCAAGGTGTTAGCACGCCCCTGAAAAAAGTTGTCGCATAAGGTGGTAGTTTTGGAATGTACTTCTTAAGCAATTATTATGCAATAGTTGTATAACACAAATATAAAACATAGGCAAGGAAAAATTAGGACGCTCCAAACGGAACGTCCTTTTAAATTTATATATAGCTATTTATGAGTTGCTTTGATACTGCTGAAGAAAAGCCTGAAACGCTTTGCACATTTCTGGATTTGAGAAAATCTGTCCGAGAAGCTCCGTCGGATTCATATCGGTAGTGTTATCCGCCTGTGTCTTTTGTGGTGGCTGGTTATATACCTGTTCATCAACTCGTCTGGCGTTGGCAACTCTATCTTCGTCAAGGATATGTGAATATTGCTCCGTTACCATATCAGCCCGTGCGTGTCCTGAATCGCCCTGAACGGCTTTTATATCACCGCCCGACCATTTGAGCTTATATGTAATACTCGAATGACGCAGGCTATGGAAGCAAACATCAGGCAAGTTGTGATCTCTGATTAGCTTTTTTAACGCCCTTGTGATTATCTGTCCCTCCATCGGTCTGCCTGTGGAGCTTGAAAACAACAAATTGTAATCGTGGTATTCATCACCAAGCAATTCTTTAATCTCCTGAATATCCTTAATGCGCTGTAATACCATTTTTGCAACGGTTTTTGGGAGATACACTCGGCGTTTACTTGTTTCGGTTTTCGGCTCTTTCAGCACAAGTACCGTATTGCCGCCGGATAAACATCTCGGAAAGACAAACAGCACATCACGCTGGTTGAGCTTTTCAAAAACATCTCGCTTTACCCTTTGCACTTCCTTCTCTATGAAAATGGAAGCCGTACCATTTTCGATTTTATCCTCTGACACATCAATACAGTCAAGCGTGATGCCCAACATTTCGCCCATACGCAACGTACAGGAAAAAGCGAGGTTTAGCGCTAACGATAAATCGTCATCGTCACAAAGCTCAAGAGCCTTCTTGAATGTAGGCAAATCCCACATAGCTCTCTTTTTAGGCTTCTCTTTGGGTATTGTAGCGTGTTCAACAGGATTCCTTGTCATCAATTCCCATTTCACGGCTTGATTAAAGGCATTCCGCAAGAGCTTGTGTACCTCTCTGATTCTTGACGGCGTAAGATATTGGTGATCCGGTTTACGGTTATTGATAACCTTTGATTTAACTTTCAAAAGGTCAAGGTAATATTTTTCCATCATTCGGGGATTCAGGTTGCTGAGAGGAATATCACCGATAATCGGATTGATATAATTATTAATCAAGCTGTTTTTTGCGTCATAAGTGGACATTGCCCATTTGTTCACGCCGTAAATCTCCATATAATCTACAAGCAATTCTCTGACCGTTCTTGCTTCGGGAATGGTAAAAACATTGTTGTCCTGTTCGTACTCAATTTGATTTTTTCGTTTCCTCGCTTCTGCGTTAGTCGGGAATGATTCCCAGCGCTGGTGTGATTTGCCTTTTTCGTCAGTATAGCGATATACAACGCAGTAACTGTTTTTTCTCTTAATAATCGAAGCCATATATTTACTCCTTTCCGTCGAGCCATAAATCAAAGCTCAACCTTGAAATTCTCCATTTGCCGCCAATAAAGGCAGCTTTGAAGTGTCCTTCTTTGATCAACTTATAAACAGTATGCCTTTCGACCTTCAATATCTTTTGGATTTCTGGGACGGAATAGCTTTTCTTTCTGTCTTGCTGGCTATTGAGCTTTGCGATTTTCTCTTCAAACATCATCAATAACCTCCTTGTCGTCGTTGTGATATTTGCTTTGATTAGCATACCATTCTTCAAAGCTCTTTTTTTCAATTCGCTTTTTGCCGCTGACGGTCAGCACGGTAAACAAATTCTTGCCTATTAGAGAGTAAACCGTTGTCGGAGCAATTCCGAGTATATCGGCTGTTTCACGAATTGACATTGTATGCCGCCAATTCTGTCCCGGCGGCGTTCCGTCCGTCTTTTTGTAATGAAACTGATTAGCGTACCATTCTTCAAAACTGTCCGTTATCACCCTGATCTTTCCGAAAAGCATAATCGTTTTGAAATATCCCTTTTTGATAAGCCAATAAGATTCAGTTTTTCCAAGACCGAGAATACGGCGCATTTCAGGAACAGATATACTTTTCTTATCCAAATACAACACCTCCAAATCGTTATGATAAATCCAAGCTATTGAGCTTGGATTTATCATAGACGAAAAGAATGGTTTTGTTAATGATGCGATTTTATTCGTCACACACTTGACAAACATCTGAGGCTATGCCGATGTTATCAAGCCATTCATCAAAACTCTTTTTGGATATTCTGTACTGTCCTCCAACTTTCACAGAATGGAAAACACCGGATTTGACAAGAGCATAAGTTGTATTCTTGCTTACGCCCAAGATTGCTTGAATCTCCTCAACAGTATAGACACGCTTATTGTTAGTCAAAAGATTCACCCCCTTTTTTACGAGGGGAACGCTCATATACAAAATAGTCATACCCGTATCCCTGACACTGATCACATTTCTCTTTTACACTGTTAAGCGGATCTACTCGCTTTACAATCAGCTCCGGCAAATATTTGTATTTGTTCAAGCAACTCGGACACAAACAGCGGATATTTGCTTTGTTATAACGGGCGTAGTCCCAATATCCATACAGCTTCATTAAGCCGTTGTGAATCTTGCGGAGAACATTGTTGTCGTCAATATGACCAACGTAATTAACTAATTCATCCTTGTTAATTGCCCTCTGTTGTTCCAGCATAATCATTGAAGGTTCTGTCAGTCCATACTTATCCTCTACCAAGATATGTGAAGGAAGAAATGTCTTTCTGATAGCTGTGGTGATAGCCGCAACCATAATGGTCGGAGCTTTGGCGTTGAAATTGTCTGCCTGCAAAACTACAACAGGTCTGTATCCGCATTGGATTGAGCCTTCGTTGTCACCAAAATCGTAGAGATAAATATCTCCTCTTTTGATTTTTCTTTCATTTTTGTTGTTCATTTTAAGTCCTCTTTTCATTAAGTATTGTTGAAAGTAATTAACCCTTTCACCTATACCCAATGGGAGAGGTCATTTTTTAAGTCAAATTATAAAATTTTTTCAATTTTTTTATTGCACGGTCTACAGAATACTTTACAGCCGCAGCCGAGCAGCCTTGTTCTTCTCCAATTTGACTAAGTGTCTTTCCGATTATATGGTATTCCAACAAACGCTCCTTTTCGGTTTGTGAAAGAACAGTTAATGCACGTTTTAATTCTTCTGATTCAATCAGTTTATCAATAAAGTCATCAGCTACAAGGCTAAGATTTGCGCCCTCAGTTATCCCATCTTGATAATCATATACTGCGTGATAGAGCAACTCACGCATTTCAAACTTCTTATTGTTATTTCGGAAGTTCCTTCGTACATCAAGGAATTCACTCGTCATAAATAAATACGGCTTGAATGCTGAGAGTTCAGAAGAATAGTTTTGCTCAAGATATCCCTGATCGAAATCAGAAATAACAGCATATCTCTCTTTACCTGTCCAATTCTCATATTCAAGAGTCAGGTCGATAATGGAATAGTTTTCATTGCTTTCAGTAATTGTTTTCATCAGTAACTCCTTTCACGGAGCCACCTGATGAAAAGATAAAAAGCCACTTGATGCGTCGCCTACTGCCACAAGATAGACCTATCCCTTGTAAAAGGATAAAATCTAAATCAAGTGGCAATAGGAATCAACGCATCAAGCGGCTCCAAGCTCATACTTGCTTTTTATAGTTTTTTAATATTTGATTTTATTGGATAATATTGAAAAAAATTGGTTTGTGTTAGTTGTTGGATGCCTTTCTGAACGATATAGGTGGGAAATAGACCACCTCTCCGCAATTAGGGCATTTTTCGCTTGTCCAACTGTGTTCGCCCTTAATAGCGATAGACAGTTTATAGTCGCAATACGGACACAGGCGAGCTAATCGCAACTCTGACTTGCACCGTGTCTGCAACTTAGCCTGTTCTTCTTTCACCCTTGCATAGCGCTCAGGATCGTTTTCTTTTGCGTTAAACTTTGCCAATTCAAATACCTCCATCACAATATATATCTGTTAAATCGTAGGGATTACCAAAATAGTTTTTGTCAACCAATCCGAGCTGAGTGAGCCGGATGGACAAGGCTGTTTTGGATACACCTAAAAAAACCGCCATAGGCGAAAACTGTTCGTATTCCCAAGTAGCATATACCTTATTTATCATTTTTATCCGCTCACCAGCTTGCAGCTCAGTGGCAAACTGAATAGTTATCTTGCTGATATTGACAAACAGGCAGAAGATATGGGTTCCCGGCTGGTTAAACAGATGGCAGAGCGTGAGGGTATAACAGAACAGTTCAAAGCAGAGAATCAAATGGAATGGGTTCGCCAAATGAATAACATACGAAACAGAGCAAACGAAACGGTATTACATGAACTTATATATAATGCATAGATGAACTTGGGGATGGCTTTACTGCCATCCCTATTGTTATTGCTTATTCTGCGTATATTAATGCAAAAATAATTTATAAATAAAATGCAGTTGCCGCTGTTTCAAATGCAGGCATTTTTAATCGAACATTACACCCGGATTGAGCTGCGCCGGGGAGCGCCAGAGGATGCCGTATTCAAACAAGAACCGAGCTTTTAAACTCCAGTATTCCATACAGAAATCCATCTGTTTGGTTTTTTCTATCTTTTCCTCCACCTTGTCAATCACCGCAAGGTATTTCTCCGTTTTCTCAACAGGATCGTTTTTGATGAATCCCCGTCGGTTTTCCTGCGCTGAGAGAAGCAATTCACGGATTCTTTCATCCGGCAGACTGCCGGACACGATTGCGACAAGGTCAGAGCAATCGTCAGGTTCATAATAATTTCTTGCCTTGACCGCCAGATAAAAGCAGTTTTCCAACCGTTCCATGTCCTCACTGTCATATTCTCTGAGTTCCATAAGCTCTGTATGAGCTTGAAGCTGCAGTGTGTAAAATTTCACGGACATTCCCGCCCGGCACATTTTGTCATAACATTCGGTAAGATACCAAAGCGTCGGAATGATCTCTTCCAGCGTTTCTACATCGTGATCACGGGGAGCAAGCGCAATTTGCGCCATTTCGGCAAGATAAGGGCTGTCTTTATAGGTGGGCGCTGCGTGGCTGTGCTCCTTATGGCCTTCAATAATGCCGTGAAGCTTTACGATTCTGTTTAATTCCTGCATGGAAATGGGCATAGTGTACCTCCCGTTTATAGGTCTATTCTATCATAGCCTTGATAAATCCGATGATATTCTGGGCGGCGTTATAGCGAAGCATACCTATACCAAAGGAAAATTCGTCAAGGCGCTCTTTTGAAAACGGAAACAACAGCTTGACCGAGTAGTAAGGCTCGTCCGCTCGGTCGGCTATTATTTTTCGCAGTTCGTCCTCGTCCCGCGCAATCAGTCCGTTTTTATAGAAATAGTTGATTTTATTGGGAACGCATTTCGGATAAAGCTCGGTATCAAAGCAGTGATCGGCGGCAATGTCGGCATCGCACAGATTAAAATAATCATAAGCCGCTCCGCCGAAACGGGAATCCCAGGCTGCATCGGTATGGGCGGTTACACCTTTTATACGGGTGATGTTCCAGGAATGAGGCTCCCGCCACCCGTTTTCGTGTAAAGCCTCTCCTACAACCACAATTGAGGCTATTCCAAGTCTGTCGCACAACAGTTTATATGCCTTGGCGAATCCTTCGCAGACGCACCGATCGCGGAGCAATGCACCGACCACCGAAAAGCAGTCGCTGTCAAATGGCTCCTCGGCCGTGTGAATGGTGTAAAGAAAATTATGCACCTTGAGCTGCTTTGCGAGGGGACTCATATCCGGCTTTATGCTGTTTTTTATAAATAACTCTATCCGATTTTCCACCTCTGCCCAAAGCTTCTCGGCCTCTTCTTTGGTATAGTCATACTGAAAAATCAACTGAATATACATTGGCGTTTGCTTGACGATTACCCGATGTCGATTGAGATAGAAGAAAACCGGATTGTCAAACAGTACGGCGGTCATAATCTTCCCCGTGTCTACCGTAAACGCTTTGCCCATACCGGCGTGAAGTGATAACGCCGGTTCAAAGCGAAGAAGCGCTTCGCATATCCGATCATATAGATTTTTCTCACCGTCCGTCAGACGGGAATAATAAAACTTGGAGCCGTTATCGTTCATTTCACACCTCGCCTTATTTTTATTCTGTTATTTCCTGTACACCGATTCGCTCTTACAGACAAGGTCTGTGTTGACGAGAATGCCCACCGACATATCATCACCGCTGCCTTTTTCGGAAAGAGTCGGCAGATACTCCTTTAATTGTGCTATGGCGGTTTCCTCATCCGTCTCCGCAAAAGATTTCAGCGTCACGCGGTAAAAATCATACAGCCTTTCATCCCCGGCAAAGCAATCGTCAATTCCGTCGCTGCCGATAAATACAGCGGCGGGCAAGGTGCGACTGAAGCAAAACCGAAATTCTTTGGCAGCATTTTCGTCGCAAAGAGAGGTGGTGACATTCAAAAAACATTCCTCGTCCCACGGAATCGGCTGTGTAAATTCACCGTCTTTTGATACGGCAACGCATTTTCCGTCGCCGATCTGCAAACCAAGCCAGAAATTCTCGGCCAGCATAACGCCGATGAGTGTCGTGCCGTATGCCGATTGCAGGCGCTGTCCTGTTTCGTATCTTTTTCGCGCCTTTTCCGATACGTCGCTTAGTTCATCCTCGCCGAAGGATTGTTCCTTTATGTCCCGTTCCACAAGCTCGTTCCAGCGGGCAATAATGCTTTTTATGAGCTGTTCTATGCGAATGGACTGCTGTTTTTGCGTGGCGGCTGCCGAAAGGACGCTTATGACATCGGGATCCTTCATACATTCGGTAAAGGCTTCCGCGGCAAAGCGGCTGCCCCTGTCCGAGCGAAAATAATCAGCTCCTCCGTGACCGTCACATACGACGGAAATTCTGCGGTCGGGCAATTCACAGCTTAAGGAAAAATCCTGACAGACGGTGCCGCTTTTTATGTGGGAAGCGCCGATCACCGTCATACCAAACGCCCGATAATCGGTTACCATTCCAGATCACCGTCGTCATCCGGCTCGGCGGCTTTTACCTCGCTTATTTTGTCGAGCATTTCGTCCTGCTTGTTTGCGGCTTCGTCCACGCCGCCTTTGCCGACACCGCTGGACTTTGATCCGATTTGGGATGCAGTAACCGAAACAAAGCGTATCATTTTTGTGAGAGCCTCGGGCGTATGCACGGTAAGCACCGCTTCTTTATTACCTGTGAATTCGGCAAGTACATCACGGTTCGCATCCTCGCCGATGGCGACCGCTACCTTGATGGCCTTTTTGAACCAGTTATTCTCTTTGAGCTTTGCGAGGGATGATGCATATTCATCGGTCGGCTCGCCGTCCGACAGCAGAAATATTGCAGGGGCAAAGGAGCCTGCCACATCACTCATAAATGCCTTGCGGGACAGCTTTTCGTTGAGTTGCTTGCAAGCCTCACCGAAATCGGTCAGTCCGTCCGCCGTCAGAAAGCTCCATGTAAAGTCCTCCGCGTCCATCGGCGCAGGCGTGATCCATCTTGTACCGCTTGAAAATTCCAGCACAGCGATTTTGATTGCCGCGTCGGCATTTTCGCCGGATATTTTTCGTATTTCGGGAATAACCTCCTCAATGGCGGAATTGAGCGTCCCCATTTTTGAGCCGTCCATACTGCCGGAGGCATCCACCATAAAGAAAAGCGTCATTGTTCTGCGGGAAACCTCCACCGCACCTTCATATATATTTGCCATATGTAAAAACCTCCTTATTCAATCATCCCAGCGCAGTTTGGAAAATGAATCTGTTTTGTTTTGGTTACAACCATCACTTCGTTTTTAGCAATCGGCTTTTGCGTTCCATCCCTGCTCTCGGCGTTCCAGATTTCATCGCTCAGATTCCGAAGTCCCCATATGGCCGGATTTTTAGGATTTCGTATAACCTCGCCGGTGATTTCTCTGAAATCATCGCTGTCCCGGTCGGTGTGGCACCGATAAAGCTTCATGCCGGGGAACAAGGCAACCTTGTAGCGGTTCTGCGATAATAACACAGGCGGTCTCGGAATTTTCAGGCCGCAATTTATACATAAGCTGTCGCCGTCAAGATTCAGGAATGTTTCCCCACCGCAGGGACATTTCACGATGCAGTCCCGAAGCTGTGTAAAGACGATTTGCCAATCGTTATCGGTAGGGCGGGGCTTCTGCCCGTTCATAGCGTTCTTGGAAAATGCTTTCAAGAACTGCTCACGAATGAATTTGGGATACACCGGCCAAAAGCGCAAAGCGTTCGCATGGATGCCGTGTACCGGGCGGTTGGAATCATCCGTTTTATCATAAATAAATACCGGCTCTTTGCCATAAAATTTCAGCTCCAATTCCTCTGTCAGGCAAGGGTGCTCCACCACACGCTTCCCCTCCAGCGGGTGATCGAGAAATAAAAGGCGGAACAGCACAACCGCCAGAGAAAATCGGTCGCTCATGACATCCGGGCGCTTGATATTCCGCACCACCTCCGGCGCCATATACCGTGCTTTCCCGGCAATGCCGAGGCTCTCTCCGTAGGGTGCCACATTGTCGTTGTCGCAGATGAGCGCCTCGCCGGTTTCGGGATCAAGAAAGAAGTTTCCGTCGTTCAGATCCTGATAGGAAAAGCCTTTTCGGTGCAGCTCCCGAAAGCCGTTGGTGATATTCAGCGCCGCATTAGCCGCCGCCGACAGAGAGGAAAAATGCACCTTTGCCAGCAGAAAATCCGAAAACTCCCTGTAATTTGACGGGCGCAGCTTCATGACATAGCCAAAGCTGCCGTCCCTTTCCTTTGTCAGAAATTCCGGCCACAGAAAGGCGGGGGAGGGCGCACCCTGCCGGATATTGTTTTCAAGATTCTGATAAAATCGGCGGGGATTCTGCAAGGCGCCTTTATGATACCATTTCAGCGCATATTCTTTTCCGCCGATACGCACACGATATACCGTGCCTTGACCGCCCTCGCCGAGTTTTGCAATCACCTCTGCCGACTGCCCGTTTTGCAGCGGGATCCTGTTGCCTTTTGTAAAATACCGTTCCATATATAAACTCCCTTTTATGAACGGTCAATGCCGAAGCGGATACCGTTAATACGGTTCCTGCCCTCGCCGAAGAAGAAATAGGCATAGCCGTCGATATTGTCGAGAAAGCCGGTGCTTTCTGCCAGCGGATCAAATTGCAGCAGCAGTTCCTCATCCGTTTCATAGCCGGAGGACGGAACACCGAACAAACGGGTTCCGTCAAAATCTTCATCGGCAGGCTCAAAGCTCATGAGCCAATCCTCGTTCAAATGAGCAAACTGCACTTCCGCTTCGTTGAAATCATCCACAACGACATTCGGCTCGCCGTCATAATAATACGCCATCGCCTGATAGGGATACATCTCAATATCGAGGAAAAGATAAAGATAGCCCGTATGCGGCAGCTTGTTTTCCGTGTCAAGCTCTGCGATATCCGAAAGCCGTATCTGCCCAAAGAAGATAATGTCCTCGGAAAACATTTCCGGCCACCCATCGGGAAGTACCGGCGCACCGAAAAACTTACTGGTACAGGGGTCGTGATTCCCATCCGCCTTTTTTATTTTAATTCCGATCGCATTCATAGCCGTACCTCCTAAATCAGTTTAAATTCATAGAAATACCCGCCGTCAAAGGAGAGCGGCCGATAGGTTATTTCTTCACCCTTGTTTATTGTCCATGTTTTGTTATATTTCGGATCGGCGCAGTGTACCGAAAGGCTGATACTGTTTTCTGTTACCTCGTCTACGGTAAAATGCCGCTTGCCTTTTCCAAAATCGGGGATCTCCCCGACTTCACAGGGGATACATAAATCGGCGGTAACTCTTTCACGGTAGCCTCCCGCCACTCGGTTGATTCCCCAAGCCGTTTCCTTGATTTTCAGTTTCATTTTATTTGCGCCTCCTTTAGTCCCGTCCCTCGCCGGAAAGCCACAGATAATGCGCCGCTTTTTTACCGTCCGGCTGAATGTGTAAAAGACCTTCGGTGTATATCTCATAAAGCCTTATCATAGCCGAGCGCACGCCCTGTTCGGCGGCTTCGGTGTAGAGGAGAAGTGCCGCGTCAATATCCCTGTCCGTGCCAAAGCCGTTTTCATACAAATGCGCCGTCTGATACATTGCCGAGCTGTCGCCCGCATCTGCCGCACGGGAAGCCCACAAAAACGCTTCACGGTCGTCACGGGTTTCGGGGTAGCCGAGATGATACGCCATACACAGAGCGTTCATCGCGTCGGTATCGCCTGCTTCGGCGGCAAGACGATACCACGCCATCTGTTTTTTGTGCTGCTCCCTGATTTTTCTCTTTGGCTGTTTTTCGGAATATTCCAAATTCCGAAGCTGTGCCGCCTGCTGCCAAAACGGGATATCTGTGTCTGCAAGCTCCGAATCGGCAAGGGCGATAATCGCCTGAACACTTCCGCCGTCGGCGGCACGGCGAAGATACTGTCTTGCCAGTTCTTTATTGTAAAAGCCGCCGCTTTTGTCAAGATAAACCGCTGCCACGCTCAGCAGAGCGTCAACCTGCCCCGCTTCAATGGCTTTGTTAAACCACCCGGCGGCACCGGTTTCATCATTTTCCTTTTTGCATAACTGTGCCATCTGCCAAAGGGCGTCAATGTTGCCTTTGTCGATCTGCTCCTGCAAAATTTCACGGATCGGGCGGAGGTCAAAGCCGTCTGCAAGCCGCGCTTTTGCCTTTTCATCTCCGAGCCCTGCCGCCTTTTCGCACATTTCCTTGGCTTCGGAGGCTTGCACCTCGTATACGCCACTGTCGTGTAAATGACATAACGCAAAGCAGGCGCGGGCGTTGTCCTTCTTCGCCGCTGTACGCAGAAGCGTGAGGGCTTCCTGCAAATCCTTTGCGCAGCCGTACTGACCGTATACACGGGCAAGGGCTAAATCAACCATGGCGTCGGGATTACCCATATCGGCGGCTCGATTCAATGGTGCGAACACCTCGTTCCACTCGCCGCTTTCCATAAATGCAAGCGCCTTTTCATAACACCGTTTGCCTTCAATCGCCATTTTGCGGCGACATTCGTTTTCACGCTCCTGTACGCTCTTGCTTGTCGATACGCCCTCATAGCAGCGTACCGCCTCCGGCCAGTCCTCATATAATTCGGCAAGAAATCCCTTTCGTACCAGCACATCGAAGTTATATCCGTTAAAGCTCCCGGCGACGATCAGATGATGCAGTCCGCATTGTATTTCCGCAAGTTCGGGAACCGAAAAATAACAGCCTGCAAAGCTCGCGTCGGCTTCGTTTCCCAGCGGAAAATCGCCGTCGAACGATGCGTCCATATCGTCCATGATCTTTGCCATCTCAATATAATACATATCATCGTGCGACGATGAGGGCGGCTCCGGCCTATTTCGCTCGGTAATGAGCTCACCGGCTTTTTCGGCGCGTTTTGAGAGCCTTTGTGCCAAATCCTCCGCACCCGGAAACTCCGCCGCAATGGCAGCATATTCCTTAATCCATTCCTGCAATTTTGCCGTGGGTTCTTCTCTGTATTTTATTCCAAGCACCGTTTCGGGTTTCATATGTGCCCCTCCTTTACACCATAATGATAGCACATCATGTAGATCGTTTGGTCGCCGCTGCGGCGACATTTATTTGCCGTTTTTTACGGCCTCGATACGCGCTTTCCATACGGCCGCTTTTTCATCTCCAAGCGCTTCAGACTTTTCGGCATATTCTTCGGCTTTCCCGATATCCGGTTCAAAACCGCAACCATACAAATACGCAAAAATCAGATAAACGGTCGCGTATTTGTAATCCTTGTTATCGGGCTGCATATTCAAAGCCGTTTCATTCACCTGACGGTTAAAATCGGGTTTGCTTGTCAAAAACCTTTTAACCAATTGCAGGTTATCATCGTCAAAATCACCTTTATAGTCCACCGATAGCCACACTGAACCGAAAATTCTTTTCTCTGCGGAGCCTTCAAGTTTTTCAATACCGTAAAGCTGGCCGAAACAATAATGCAACTGCACTGTTCCCTGACTTTCGTTGTACGTATTCTTTTTTACCCGTTTATACGCTTTTTCCAAAACCGATTTTGAAGCGGTTCCTTCAATCAGTGTTTCCATTGCTTCGTCATATGACATTATTCCAAACAGTCCCATAATAATCTCTCCTTACTGCCCTAAAACAAGCCATATGGCATCTTTCTTTGTCGCAGGCATTCTTCCAAACTTGATTTTGTCATAACTGCTTTCAAGTCTGCATGAGTGGTTTGAACAGATGTAGTATTTATACTGTGAAGTTCTTTTTTCATAAATAGGTTTACGGTTAGAGGTTGATGTTCCGTCGCTGTAATAAGTGGTTGTAACCTCATCGCCAACATGAACCGAGTATGTATCGGTACCTGTATACTCGTTAAGAGGACTTGAACAGCGGGGACATACCGTAAAGCCGTTTGCTATTGCCTGTGATTGATAGTTCAGCATATATGAATAGGTCCACTTGCGGATACTGGCGCGGTAGAGGTACAAAACAATTACAAGCAGTATGATAAATGACCCGACCGTTTTCCAAAGGAAGGTAACCACGCTTTCCACACCGGTAAGCCCCGCCGCTTTGAGTGCTTTCGACAGAAACATATAGATATACTGCACAACGGTGGGGAAAACGAGCACACTCAGGATTATGCGAAGTATAAACGCTCTTTTCGCCTCGGGACGTAGCTGTATGGTTGCTTTAACATCGTTCATTGAATGGTTCATAAAATATTACCTCTCTCTTTATTCTAATTTTCACCGTTTCAGCCACCGGTCGATTATCGGGGGCGTAAGCGGTGTATTGCCTTGTCGTTTCATACGGCACATTGGTGATGCTTACATAAATCTCGCCGCCGAGGTCTGCTGTATCTTTGCTGATTTTTAAGCGCTTATATCGGCAAAGCGGGTATTCGAGACGGCTTAAATCGTATTCACCGTCCTGAAAGGCAAATTCCGCCTTTGCCTTTCGGACAAGTCCGCCGCCCTCAGCCGTCATTTCGATGCAGATCACGCTTTGAAACAAGTCTGCTAAATCCGGCTCTGTTGCGACCGTTCTGCCGCAGTCAAGACAGATTGTTTTTTCTTTTCTGCGGTCAAAGGGATTGCCGAAGTCTCCTCCGGTTGTTTGCAAACGGGGTGAGCCGCAATAGGGGCAGGTCAACATCCGCTATCACCTTCTTCCTTTAACTCACCGAGCAGGTCAAAGAGTGCGTCGATTTTGTATTTGTTCCTGCAGTTTTTCTCCCAGCGGAGTGTCTGCTCATCCTCTTCGCCGCACATCAGCTTGTTTGCCATAGCGTCGCCGTAGCCGGAATGACTCGCCTCCCAATATGCGCCGGAGAGGCTTTTCAGCTTCTCCTCTAACGTCATTGAATCGTTTACAAGATAGGAAAGCATTTCTTCCAGTTCTTTGATTCGACTGCGTTTTTCGTCTGTCATTTTTGTACCTCCTTATATGGCAGTCATTCTGCCGTTTGTCTCTCGTATCAGCTTTCTTGCCTCGTAGTCGGAGTAGCCCATAGACCTAAGCTCTTCATAGCTGTAGCCGGGATTCATAGCGCTAAATGTTCCGGCAACAAGCAGTATAACGGCAACAGCCGCAAGCCATACAATAAAGATTGTGGCGGGGGATATGCTGAATACAAGCACGGTTGAGAGTGCCGCCATCATCAGACAGCGCAGTGATGCCGTGCCGTCCTTTGTCAGACAGAATTGTGCGACCATACCCAGCTTTTTACCAAAGGCAGTCTTAACACAAAGGATTCCGCCGAGCAGCATCGCCATAAGGAAGCACGCCTCAATGCCGAACATATTGTTAAAAATCGGACTTGCACCCTCCATCGATGTGTCCCCGCCTCCGGTAGCGACGCTGAGTATAATGGGCATTGTTACAAAGGCTCCGCGCATAATGTCATATCCGCCGAAAATGCAGGCAAGCACTTTGGCAAGCCCCGGCTTAATAAAGGAATATTTCGCACTGTAAACCGAAAACAGTGGCAGGAAAACGAAGATAAAGACGACGCCGAACAGCGTACTGCCGAAAGTCTTGATCTGCATGATAACCGTGCCAAACACGGTGGCTTCATCCTTCGGCATGATCCACAGAGCGATCATCAGTGCAAAATTCAGTATTATAGCAAGAACAGAAAGAATTTTACCGATCACGCCGAAAAAGCCTTCCAGCCCGAAGCGGTCGATAAACCGCAGTGCCCCGAAGGCGGGGATCAGCACACAGAGCTTGTCGTAGGTGTCGAGGTCATCATAATCGCCGACATTCTCGCTGATGCAGAATATGTAGGATAGGATAAGCAGCACAGCCGTGACGATCCACCAAACGCTGATCCCGCTGATAAATCCCAATACGACAAAGCCGATAAACCAGACTGCACCGAGGATTCGGCTCTGACAGGCGGCATAGCCCACCACAAAGCCGGGAACCAGCATCAGGCTGAACAGCCCGCCCACGGCGTTCCAAATATCGGCATACATATATGCACCCATGAAATTTTCGGGAAGGAGATAGATTCCTCCTGCCGCAAGCATCAGCACTACCATAAACGCTGTGCCGAATAATAGTGTAATGACTTTTTTGAACATACTCATCCTCCTTCTAATTACGGTATATAATTGCCTGCCCTTAAAGCAGCAGCTTTTTTTGCATTTCTCCTTCGATAAAGTAAATTTATGATAAACACGGCGATGATTGACACTATTCGGTACACCACAATGCCTGTTATTATTCCGTAAAACAGGCGGACAACGCCGTTATAATCCGTCAGCCCCACCAAGGCAAGCTCCACAGGCTCAGAATCGGGCAGCATTTTCACCGACTGTCCGGTGATATCATTTACCACAATCGCCTGACCTTCAGAAAACGGAGATGCGGCGTAAAAATATAACCCAAGCACCAACGCAATAAACAGTCCCGTTACAATAAGGTAAATTTTCAGCGGCCGCCAGCGGCGCTTTGCGTTGCGCTCATATCGGGCAAGGGTAGAGGCAGATGGTTGTGCGGGGGCGGCGTATGTATGCGAGAACGGAACGCCTGCCGTATTGCTGCTCTCGGGCGGCTCGTAGGTTTCCTCCGGCTGAACTAAGGCGTTTTCATAGGCGTCTTTCAGCACATCCACCTGCGGCCATTGCTCAAACACCGCATACAGCATCAAATAGTGCATTGTGACGACCGCCATTTTTTCATGCTCGTCAAGCGTTTGGAACAGGCGCGTCAGATGTTCGGTAAACGCCGATATCTGCGGCGACGACATGAGATTCCGCCCGATATTCGCAAATCCAGGAACGGTCAGCGCAAGCGGCAGATCATCACACAGTTCGTTGACATTTGACACATACAGCTTCAGTCTTTCAGACATACGATCCCTGTCGGCAGAGCCTGTTCTGTTCCAGCCGCCCGACACCGCCGAGCAGGCAATGAGCAGTGAAATATCCTGTATCGGGTAGCTTCCTCCGCCGTCATCGGAAAATCGGGATAAGCCTTCTGCGCAAAGCCGAAAGCACGCCGCCGCTGTTTCAATCGATTTGTCAATTCCCTCGGCGTATATTTGCTCCGCCTGTTTTTTTAACTCGTCGCATATGCTCATAGGTTTTTCTCCTTAACGGTAGTTTTATGACTGTCACATATCCTTCGTTTCGGTTTCCATCGCTTTCCGTACCGAAAGTTTCTTCCCGGACAGTTCCCCCGCAAGACGCAAAATCTGCGGGATACGGTATAGGTTCTGCCGATCCTCCGCATCAAAATTCCGTCCCGTAATATCGGACAGTTTTTTGGTGCTTTCCGCAGAAAGTCGAGCGTGGCACTTTTTTAATTTATCCTGGTAAATGCCATCATGAACGCAGTCAAGCGGCAAATCCGTCCAGCCGGACGCGCGCATAAACGCTTCAAAACGCAAGGCCTCCTGTCTCAGAAGGAGATTCTCAAATGCCGGCAATGTTTCTTCCATAACAGAGAGGTCGCCTCCTCCGTCATCAACAAGCTCAAGCCCCATCAGATACAGCTTATAGGGCAGAGAAACAGCATACGCGCCCGCGTAGTTTTTGTAATACTCCACCTGATTGTACAGACTTTTGAGCAGCGCAGGTGTATGTGTTTCGTTGATTTCGGGAATGCCTATCCGCACGGCATTGACCGCAACCGCCAACCAATAGTCAAATGAGTCGGCAGTCAGGATATGTCCGTAGGTCTTCTCATAGCTACCGAAGGGCAGCAGTGCAAAGGAGCACAGCTTTTGCTCCGTGTACCTCTGCCGGTCGGCGGATATTTTCCAATCTGAAAGGCACAAATACGGCAGAAGCAGTTCCTCGGTTGCCGTTTTGTCCATCAGAATATGTATAAACGGTTTGTCGCCGTTCAGCCCGTAAAACCGCCGTAGATACAGTCCGGTGCGGATATTGCGCTTTTCCTCGCCGAGAGAGACAATGATGTAATCGGGAGAGATATCGGACAGCACCTTCGGAAAGCTGTCGGTTTCCGTATCCGCGGTATAAAACTGTATGCCGAACCTTTCGGCAAGCTGCGGCGAGCTTTTGGCCAGCAATGCCTTTGCCCGGTCGTCGTCCCGGTCGATGACATGAATCTCCGTCCGTATTCCGTCACCCAACTGCCCGCACCATGTGACGGTGCGCAGAATTTCCAGACCGATATTTCCCGCGCCGACAAGCAGTACCGACAGTCTGTTTCCCGTCACGGCTTTATACAGCGGAAAGTCCCGCACAAGCTGCCGGGCGATAAGCTGCTCTTCGTTAATAAGCTGCACATGAAATTTTTCGTACAGATAATCAAAGATGACCGAAGCCGTTTCATCCTTGGTATAAAGCCACATATACAGAGTATCACTTGCCACATCGTTGTATTTTTCAAAGAGCCGCAGACCGTTTTCCAGATTGATACTGCCGTCAAAATCCAACAGATAATAATGGCGTTTGCGGCGGATGTTATGCCGGACGGAGGTAATATCCCCGGTCAGCACATACCCGCCGAGCTTTTTGATTCGGGACAGCAGTTCGGCGCTTTCATCCTCCGTACTGCCGGAAATCGCAAACAGAATCAGCGGTTTCCGTTCCTTTTCGGCAATATTCTCCGCAAGGCAGACAGTGCGTTCGTTCACAGCCGAGAATAAATAGGAATCCCGAAATACCGAACGAAGTCGGTAGAGCAGCCTTGTGAACCGCTCCGAGAAGAAGGACAGCGTAATGCCGACCGTAAACAGCGGAGCTAAAATGAACAGAAACAGAAGTACCGCCCGATAGACCGAAACAAAGCTTACCTGAACGGCGCCGATGCTTTCCAGTATTTCCACCGGATCGGCATTCATTAACATGGCGCACATGGCGTTGAACACCGACAACCAAAAGGCATAGGGACTTCTGCCGCCGATGTAATACGGCAGCGCCATAACCACCAGCGACAAAAACACGCCCACACCGAGGGTGCGGATAACGCTTTTCAGATTATTCCGTTTCCATACCGCGAGGAGAACACTGACCGCAACGATCAGAATTTCTACTGCGGCACACAGCTTTAATGCGGTTTCGGGCTGCATATTTCACACTCCGTTTATCAAAATCAGATGACATTACTTGTTCGGTTCCCAGAATCCGTCAACAAAGCGTCCGTATCTCATCTCGCCGTATTCATCGGTTACTATGGCGGCGCCTGTCGGACCGCCGTCAAAATGGTCACAACGAACAATGCTGCCGATAGGCAGTCCATACGGACGGTATCTGTAGTGATCGTTTTCACTGTCTCCGGCAACATACAGCATTCCGCTGCCGAAGGCTTCTCCGTCCCGATATCCGCCCTCATAGAATAGAGCGTATTCGTAGCTATCCACGCCGGTCAGCCGGACTGCGCGGCATTTTCCGTCGGGAATGGAATCTCCGCGGAAATCATCGCTGGCAAGAATGATTGGTTCCTCTCCGGTGGTATCGACGCGGATTCCCGTTCCATAGGGCACATCCTGAGAAAACTGCCCCTGATAGATATTCGTGGAGCCGTTTCGAGAGTTTCCCGGGAATCGGTATTCGCCGTAGCCCTGCCTGATACGGACGGTCAATCCTCTGCGATGCTCCGTCACGGTCTGACCGACATATCCGGATCCATCGTTGTAGGTTATCAAGGCTCCGTCAAGCGAAGGTATTATTTCTCCGTCTACCCACTTATACCCATACCATTCTCCGTCTCGTTTTATGAGAAAAATACCGTTTTCTTTTCCGTTTTTAAATTCTCCGACATTCTCGGAGCCACTGGCAAAAACAAACCGACCGAAGCCGTGGTAGACGTTATCCTTCCACCAACCGAAATATTTTGACCCGCTTTCAAAGGTCTGCTCACCGTAGCCGCAGCGCTTGTTGTCCTTCCAAAGTCCCTTGTAGACCCTTCCGTTTCCTTCGTCCAGCATGCCGTAGCCCTCGAAGTTTTCCGCATGGAAGCAGCCCCGGTAGAAGCCGCCGCCTGCGAAGAAATATGCGCCGAATCCCTCACGCACGCCGCCGACCGCCGCGCCGCGGTAGGAATCCCCGTTTTGGTAACGGATCAGCACGTTGTCTCCGGTATCGGACTCCTCCGTTTCGTCCTCGCTGTCATCGCCGATATCGGACAGATACATTTTTCCGTCCGAGCCGGGCAGGTACCCTTGATCGAGGAGATCGCCGAACACATCATCGAAATATGCAAATTGGTTGTCGAAGCTGCCGTCGTCGTTCGGCTTGAGCGGATCGTCGATATTGCCGTTTTCCTGCAGGCGGAGTATGGCGCAGAGCCATGTGCTGTCGTCGTCATCGTATTCGCCGGACATTCTGAACAGATCAAGCAGCGGATCAAAGTAGTCGCCGTCCCCGGTGTCCGTCCATAAATAGCAGGCGAGATTTGCAAGATACGGCGCAAGATCCGTTCTTTCGTCGTAAGCAAGGCTGTACATTGCCGCAAGGAGGTACTCCTTTTCGGTAAATCCGCGGATAAAGTCAAGGCGGCGCTCGATACACTCCGTGAGCTCACCGCTCTCCACGCCGAGGATCTCGGCGATGATCTCCTTTGTTTCCGCATAGTCGCCGCCCGCAAATTCCTCGCGGAATTCATCGATAAACGTATCAAGATACATGCACGAATTGCGGATATAGCGATCCTCCGGATCGCGGAAAAGCTCCGGACGGAGGATTTTTTCGTGAAGCTCGCCGACCGAGGAAAACTCCTCCCATTCGAAGTCCTCTGCCGTATTGCTCTCGGGCGACTCGTAGGCTTCCTCCGGCTGAACTAAGGCGTTTTCATAGGCGTCTTTCAGCACATCCACCTGCGGCCATTGCTCAAACACCGCATACAGCATCAAATAGTGCATTGTGACGACCGCCATTTTTTCATGCTCGTCAAGCGTTTGGAACAGGCGCGTCAGATGTTCGGTAAACGCCGATATCTGCGGCGACGACATGAGATTCCGCCCGATATTCGCAAATCCAGGAACGGTCAGCGCAAGCGGCAGATCATCACACAGTTCGTTGACATTTGACACATACAGCTTCAGTCTTTCAGACATACGATCCCTGTCGGCAGAGCCTGTTCTGTTCCAGCCGCCCGACACCGCCGAGCAGGCAATGAGCAGTGAAATATCCTGTATCGGGTAGCTTCCTCCGCCGTCATCGGAAAATCGGGATAAGCCTTCTGCGCAAAGCCGAAAGCACGCCGCCGCTGTTTCAATCGATTTGTCAATTCCCTCGGCGTATGTTTGCTCCGCCTGTTTTTTTAATTCGTCACATATACTCATAGATTTTTCTCCAACATCACCGCCGTCATATTGAATGCGCTTATATTCGGATTTCGGTTGGCTCGGTGCAGCCTCGGATTCGGGGTTTTGATTGCTCTGGTTTGCTGCGGCGCTTGTTTTCGGTGTTTCAAACGGCTCTTTGCTTATAATTTCATCTTCTTTGCAGGTTACTTTATACTTTTCTCCGTTAGCATAGGTGTATATTCCGTTGCCGTTCATCTCTCCGTTAACCCAATCGCCGTCATAACTATTGCCATTGGCAAAAGTCAACATTCCATGACCGTTTTCGTGTCCGTCCTTCCATTCACCGTCATAACGATCGCCATTGGCATAAGTCATCGTTCCATGACCGTTTTCGTATCCGTCCTTCCATTCACCGTCATAACGATCGCCATTTATATATTTCATTATGCCATGACCGTTTTCGTCTCCGTCCTTCCATTCACCGTCATAAACACCGACATTTATATATTTCATTATGCCGTGACCGTTTTCGTTTCCGTCTTTCCACTCGCCGTCATAACTATTGCCATTGGCAAAAGTCAACATTCCATGACCGTTTTCATTTCCCTCAGACCAGTGCCCCTCGTATCGGCTTTGGTTAGAATAAACTAAAACGCCAAAGCCGTCCATTTTATCATCTTTCCATCCTCCGTCATAACAGCTACCGTCCGGATGGCTTTGTTTTCCGTTCCCGTCTTTTTTGCCATCTTTCCACTCGCCGTCATAGAAAGATCCGTCAGACCATGTGTATGTTCCGTGACCGTGGCGTTTGCCGTTTAATATTTCACCCTCGTAAACATCGCCGCCGTCATATTCAACCCGTTTTAAGTTAATATCTGATTGCGGCTGTTTGTTTTGGGTTTTCGCCGCATCGGAAATCGCCTGTTTTTCTTTTTGCTCTGAAGATTCGGAATCCGGAAATTCATTTCCCGTGATTTCTTTATATGCGTTTTTGATTAAATCTGAATTTACAAAAAATGTTCCGTCTTTCGGATAATTTTCCGTTTCACGGATTATCTCAACGGCTTTCCCGTGATTTTTTTCCACTCCCCAGCCGTGTTCATATGCGCGCGCGACAAACACTGCGCCTTTCGGATCATTATACTTCTCATATGATTCATTGAAGAGGTTGAATACAATCGGCAAACTGCGTACGCGCACGTATTCCTCGCATATTCCGTATTTGTGCTCAGCCTCCTCAAACTCGGAGGTTGCCCAGTTGACGCTTCCTACACTTTGTATTTGCACGCTGGTGAGCGGTCGCCAGATAACACCGCGTTTGTCTCCGGATTTTGCAAGTTTCTTCAACTCCTTCTCTGCCTTTCTTGCTTCCTCCGGTGCCATTTTTTCAGACGAAAGCTTTCTGTAAAGTTCATCGTAATCTACTTTTTTACTAAACAGTCCCATGGTAATCCTCCTCCAAGTTATATCTGCGCCGCTTTCACTTTGGAAAAGTCGCACGCTCCAAGTTTTTCTTTCTCAATATAAAAGCACAGCCAACCGTCATCTTTAAAGCGGATTTCCGCATCCTCCGTTTCAAGCGAGCCGATACGCAAAAGCGGCAGACGATCGTTTATAAAATCACAGCTTTGCGTCATATCTCCAAGCAGAAGATGAGCTGATTTATCATCCGCATCTGCCACATCAAAATTGATTCTCTGCTCGGAAAAAGCCAGACTGTTGCCGTCCTCATCTGTCAGTATCATTTCATGCAGGGCGGACAGTTCGCCGTTGTACCAAAGAACCCGTGCCGATTTTTCATCCGACGCTTCGGGCATGGTATCAAGGTCATAAAAGAAATAAAGAATTCCCGATTTCGGAAGCAGTCCGCTTTCGTCAAAGCCTTCTGCCTTAGCGCAGTCAATCTGACACATAAAGGTCAAGTCGTACTTTTCGCCGTTATCTTCTATGTACGGCCATTCAAAGCCGTTCCACACATCGGGATTGCCAAACAGCTTGCTTGAACCTGCAGGAAGCTTATCCTTTGGTTTTGATATTTTCAGTTTAATACCGTTCACGTCGCCACCTCACTGTATCTTATTTCACCCATACGGCCTTCAATTCATCCACGCCCGTAAACCACGGGCCGTCGTATGACGCCTGAGACTTCCTTATGTCAAAAAGAAAGTTAATTCCTTCGTGCAGAGTATAATCGTTGCCGTTAAAGGTAATACCAATGCTGTTTTCTTTAACGCTTTTTATAATCAGCTCATATTTGTGTTTCGGTGCGTAGCAAGTAAAATCAACCGAGTAACTGCCGACTTCGGCAGGGAGAGAGATATCATATCTGTGCATATCGGACGGACAGCGCTCGCAGATATTTCCCTCAAGCCGTATTGTCAGCGTGTCTTTTTCAAGCCCTTCGTATAAGGACACCTTATCAAAAATTTCGTTATATTGCAGATAATTCATATATTCCCTCAGCTTTCCGCCTGAATTAAGGCGTTATCGTCAAAAGAATAATCCTTTATCCATTCAAGTGCCGGAGCATATCCAGCCTCGGCCGCAGCGGAGATCCATTCGGCAGCTTTCGTTAAGTCTTTCTCAGTCATAGTTCCTGTTTCAAAGCAAATACCAAGTCGGTACATAGCACATGGTTTTCCCATTTTCACCGCTTTGATCAGCTTTCTTAATTTCTTTGTTTTTCCCATAGCAATGCTGCCTCCTGTTCTGAAATCCATTTTAAACTATTCCGTCTGTATTTGGTCGCCGCAGCGGCGACATTTTTTGAAACTCAGTGATAGTCACACTTCTCCAAGTATCATTATACATTTTTTCGGCACTATCTGCAAGAATTTTGCAAGATAAACTGCTTGTATCTTTATTTCTAAATAGAGTGCATAATAATATACAGAGAGGTGAGATTTATCATGCTTGAACTTGAAAAGGGTTTTGAATCCGTCAATAAGACATTTCGTATTCCTGTAAATATTGTGGAGCAGCTTGACCGCCTTGCCGGTGAGTACAACACTTCCATGAATAAAATCGTTGTGCAATGCCTTCAATATGCGCTCGATAACCTGAACACATCGGATGATAAATCCGCGGACTCAAAATGATACTCGGCTGCCGTTTCCCGACGGCGGCTTTTTCTTTTTCAAAACGGCTCAAAACCGAAATGAAAAAGCGCCTCGTTAATGTCAAAGAAATTAAATATTTTCTTTTCAATGCAAAAGGCAATCACAAGATCAAAATCGTCGGCACGGGATAAACTGTATCCGGCAGAGGAAAGAAGTTTATCTGCATCCTCTCTTGATAATTCCAATGCAAGACACAAAGCGATTACCGTTCTCTTGGCAGGTATATATTTTTTGTTCGACCGTATCTTGGAAAACAACCGCCGGTCAATCATGGCTTTTTTATAGATATCGCTGTCTTTCTGTCCGGTACGGTCAATAAAGGCAAACATCTGCTCTGCGAAAGTATTCTCCCTGTGTTGCTGTAAATACTGTTCTGCGTCATCGGTATCGATATCCATCATCTTGCAGAAGGGTATTTCTATCCTCCCAAAGGATGAACCGGTAAGGAGGCCGCCGTTTCGGATAAATTGCTCACATTCCAGCAAAAGCTGTTCTGTCATCAGGAGTTCACCTCCGATTTTGAAGCCGGAATAAAATCGCAGATATCCCCGATATTACACTCCAGATACTCGCAGAGTCTTTTCAGAACAGATATCGACACTTCTTCATCACGACGAAGCTTTGTCATTGTGTTCGGAGAAATCTCCACAGCCCTGCGCAGACCAGCCTTGCTCATTTTTTTATCGACAAGTAGCTTCCAAAGCTTGTTGTAACTGACCGTTAAAGACATTTTTCAGCACCTCGCAAGTAGTATTTACTTTATTATATTATACTTCATTCACATCGCAAACACAAGAGATTTTATCTACATTTTGTTATTGTTTCACAAAATATTGCGATTTTCTGTCATACCATAAACAAAACACAAACAGCCCTGATGAGTTTCAGATTTTTGTCTGTCTCATCGGGGCTGTTTCATTTTATGCGGTTACAAAGATACAACCATATATCTCGGTATGTGCTTTCTACCGGTATTGTGCATAATCCATTCTCCTGCGGTGGCGAAGAAGAAATCGCCCTTTCTGTCGGCATAGATATATCGAACAACATCGTAATCGTCTTCGTCGAAGGTATAGTGGATTTTGCCCCAGTCATTGTTATGATCGGCACAGTATTCATAGGTGACTGAGTTATTGTCAGCTGATGTCAACCGCAGCTCTACAATATGGATGTACTCATCAATCGCAAGCTCAATCAGCATCTTCTCGTATGCGCCGTTTACAATTTGAAAAGCGGTATCGGGCGATGACAACATATGCTCGGCGGCGAGGTCTATGTAGGCTTTCCCTTTGCGGAGCAGCTTGACCGAATTACCGTTTTCATCTTTGCCCAGCTCATAAACACCGTAGCATTCCGTACAAAATCCGAGATGATCGGCAACCATCGTGCGCTCACGGTAATCAAGTGCTTCGTAAGCGGTAAACAGTGCTTCTGCCTGCCACTGTTTGAAAAATAACCTTTCAGGATTGGAGGTAGTGTCAACCGTCACATCCTCCGCCGTGCTTTCACCGTCCTCGTCAGCGTATTTGCGGTAAAAATCGGTGTAGTGCGTGCTGTCAATTCCGGCACGGATGGTCTCTTTGGTGTCTTTGACGCTTTTCCCGATTTCGGCGGCGATTATGGTTATCGTTTCATCATCAAACTTATACTCATATTTTGCATACAGCGCCATTGCCTTTTTCAGAGTGCGGTATTCGTCTACACTGTGCACCGAGTACCCCTGTCGCATGGTGCTGATGTATGCGTCAATTTCGTTTTTGACATAGTGCTCTTTAAAGATGAGAAACGGCACTCCGGTGGAAATATCGTATTTCTGCAATGCCTTGTAGATACCGAAAACATATGCTTGCTTCAAATCGGCAAAATGCCCTTGCATAGCGTTTTCCAGCACGGTTTGCATAATGATTGTGTTGAGCCGAGGCTCGTAATAATGCAAAAACCAACCAAGATATTTTTCGTCTTTTTCAGCAAGGTAAATGGCAATATACTCCTGAAAGTCGCTCATTTTCGGCGGTGCCGGTTTTATACGGTATAGGTATAGATCTTCCGTCCAACGATTGTTTTTTATCGGCACACATCCTTTCTCATTTCATCTTTCTGTCCGTTTCGGCATACAGCACCTCACGGCTCATAGCTTTTCTGTATTCCTCTTTTGCGTATCTGTCATCCTTCTGTGCCCGCAGTTTATGCTCCTTGGCGAGCCGCTTTGCGGTTTCGGCAAATTCTGTTTTAATTGTTCCTCTGCCATACTCGGTGCGGATAGCGGCGCAACGGTGGTTATACACTGCTGCAATCGGATCATTCTCCGCTTTTTCTTTGCGGTTTAGCACAGCGGTGTATTTACGGCATGAGATTTTATTGCCCCTATATAATTCCGGCGCAATACTGTAGGAGCAATATTTCTGCCGTCGTGCGCTCTGCATCAGGAAATACTTTCCGCAGATCTCACACCTGCGGGGATAATGCCCGTAGTGCAAGCCTTCAAAAAAGTCGGTCAGGATAAGGCTGAAATAACTATCAAAACTGAGCCGTTTGGCAAGTGTTGCGTTTACGCTTTTGGTATTCTTCTTAACGGCAATATATTTGCCGCTCTGCGTAAAATGATGTTCACCGAAAATCTTTAACGCCGGCGGCAGTAAATGCGCTTCGTCCAAGCGTTCGACCTCGTCAATATGCTCACAGAATTTTATCAGTTTACCGTGAGCGTCAATCAAATCATCCGAGAGTGTATCAAAGAAACGGAGAATGGATCGGATTCCCGTAATCTTTTCTTCGGTCGCTGAAAAGTCTGCCGTGCGCTTTATTCTTTCCGCCGTGCCTGCGGCAATTTCGTCCTGCGGTAACAGACTGGGCTTTGCTTTTTTCACCGAAGGCGACGGAAACTCAGAAATATCTGTTTATTTTTCGCCTTCGAAACACGCATTGTAGCATTTTCATCAACAACCCGTCAAGGTCATGCCAACTTCATTGGTGGCGGCTTCCTCAGGCTCTGAAAATCTTGAAATATCTATATATACTATTCCTTTTTGTCAAGGTGAACTTCGGGTATTTCTCTTTTTTTACCCTAAAAATCCGAACTTCACTTTGGCAATTTAGGTACCTCTTAATGCCATTATACAAAATTCATTGTCCCATAAAACGGACTGTGCTCTATCAGACATCAAAAAAGTTGGAATTATTCTATATCCTTGTCGAGTGATTCAGTTAGTTTTAATTCAAACTTTTTGACATTTTCAAACAGTCTGTTTAATTGTTCACATATGTATTCTTCTGAGAATTCTTCTTCAACTTTTATATGTTTAGTAGAAAATGGGGTTCTCCATTGCCAATCCACTTTCTTTGTACGTGCCGGGAAATACTTATTTATTTGTTCACATACTTTCCTTAAATCATCAGGTATGTTCCGAGAACTAAGTGCTAATTGAATAAAGAAGTCATTCCCATTATTTCTTATCTCGTAGAAATAAAAGTTTGGAGTATTCCAACCACTTCTTAATCCTTCAACATCAGGTAAAAACCTTGACATTGTTTGAGTTTTAAATCTTGTATATGATTTCACGCTTTTTTCAGGTGAAAATATAATCTCACCTTTATCATTCATTATTTGTGCCCATTTTCTAAAAATAGAAGCTAATTCAGAAGCCCGATCTGGACGGTTTTCAAATATTAAGTCTAATGCTTTTTGATGCTTTGCGTATATTTCAGCACAAACTCGTGCGAGGTTTTCGTCACCCACAATATCCCTCCTAATTGTATCTATATAATTCTTAATAAGTAGTTCTGTGTCTGGTAGAAGTTTTGTTGAATTGCAAGCCTTTTCAATGATTTGGAGAACATCTGAATAACTCATTGAATACCAATTCTCTGGATCACTTGATTCAGTTCCATCAGGTGACAAATAAATATAGACAACCTTGTAAGTCGGATATGTTTCTTCAATTATTTTTCTATATCTGTTTAATTGGTTACTATGCTCTTTTGAATCTATTTTATTCTCAATACATAAAACAAACTTCTCATCTGCAGAAACAGAGAGTATATCAATATTATGCCACTCTCTTTGAATAACAAAATCGTGAAGATCCATTAACAACGTATCAAATATTTCGGTTTCATCTGAAAAATAAGTAACCGCAAATTGAATGAAGCCACGCAAAACGCTATCATTAAGTCCGTGATTTTCATTAGGATTTAATAACCAAGACAACATATTACTGTGTCTAATCTCAACTCGTGTGATTTTTAGAACATCAAAAAGATTGAATTGACTTGTCCATTTTGTCAAAGGCTCAAGGCAATCAATATCAAGTAAAAAATCCTTTATTGCAGTATAATCATCTACTTCATCATAAAGCTCATCGAAAGAAAGAATAAACTCTCGGAATTTACGTAATTTAGAAACATAACCACTAATAAGACTTGTAACATTACCCGATGAATTTTGAGTTAACGCATTAAATAACTCAACTCTTGCTTTTTCTTCAAAATCATCTGCTGTTACAGTTTCCCAAAATACATTTTCATTAACGTTATTCCACAGATAGAAAGTATCACCAATAACGGTACCAACTGTATTACGCCCAAGCCCTTGCGCTTCAAGATGATATTTATATATCGTTTTTAATCTTTCAATAGATAAAGACTTAGCCTTTTCAAAATCCATAAATCAAATACCTCGTTATGATTCTGTTATGTTCAACAAAACTAAAGCTAATTTTGGCTATATTTATTTATATTTTATCATAAAAATGTATGATATTCAATTACTCTTTTGTTAATTATAAAAAAAGAAAAGGAAGCCCGCAAATTTATTGAGCTTCCTTCTGTTCCTTGAAATTATGGTCAGTAAGTATCATGCTAAGTAAACAACTATCCTTCTATAACAACAATTTCAACATCTCTATTCTTAGCATATTTAAGTGTGTTGCGTGTTCCACCAGCTTCACCATTATAAACTGTTATCAGAAGATTACTATGATTAACCATATACTCATTGCGAATCTGAAAACAAGCCGGACTATATTCAGGTGATACATACTTTACATAGTCAGCCTTCTTAATAATCTTCATATATCGCTTTTGGCAATCTTGCGACCAACGTGCTTCAAATTCCTCGTATGGGGAAGCGCAGATTAAGTGTAGATCCTTATTCTTTTTTCGGAGATTTAATACAATCTCCGCAGCCCAAATATCAACACCTCTTGCCATTCCCAATATAAAAGTTGTGTATCCTCGTTCAATGGCTGCTTTGATTTCACGCTATAATTCTTTGATTATTTCTCTATCAACTAAGAATAGCTTTTCGGGTCTGTGTCCCGTAAAATAGCATCAGTGCATTTTTATCTCGTTTTCAGTCAAAGTGTATCACCTCTGCTCTATTATAACACTCGGTCACAATTAAGTACACGGATTTTCACAAAAAACTGAAATAAAAAATAGGCGACAGCCCGTAATGGACTGCCGCCGTTCTTATTTATGGAATTTGTTATATGCCTTTTCTGCGTTGTCTGCTCTGCGAGAATCCTCGAACGAGTAATCTCCGCAACGCTCATATACACGCTCAAAGGCTATCGCTGCCGTTCGGGTATTGGATTTAAGAAATTCGTTATAAGTAATTCCATTATAGTTCCCTCCGTAGTTTGCAAACTCGGATTTTATCGTCTTTTGCAGATACTCACACTGTTCTTTAACATTAGAGCCTTTGAATCCCGTAGGAGTATATCTTAGACACCATTGGCACAAGCCATAGAATTCATCACCGTTGTAGTGTCCGACAATGTTCCAATCGAGATTAAGTGTATCGCCGCCGCATTCACGCATCATATTTCCGATAATACCTGCGGCAACGCTGTCTGAGTAGCCATAGCTTTTAAGATACGTCCACACTTGTTGCGCTGTATCACCTGTCGCAACGGTATTGTTATCTGAGTAGAAACCATATCCCAAAATTTCTTTGTTGCCAATGCTGTACTGATTCTCGCAAACCTTATCTCCGCTGTTGCCTTCGATTGTGTAAACTGTGCCGCCCTCAACTTTTTCAACGATACCCGTGTGATCGCCACCGCCATCAAGTCCGTCGTCTGCCCAATCAAAGAAGATTATCATACCCGGTTCAGGTTCTTCTGAGCCATCAAGCCATTGGTCTTTGTTCTTAAACCATACAACTCCATCATCAACAACAGAATACTTTGGAATAGTACCGCTCTCAATATAACCGCACTCATTCGCACACCAAGATACAAAGCAACAGCACCATTCAACACGAGAGCTGAAACCGTACCAGCTCCAATAAGGCTTTCCGCCAACGTTTCCAAGCTGCTCCTGTGCTATCAGTACAATATCGCTGTTCGAGCTTGTTACTCCGTTTAGAAGTTCACGCCATAGGTCGTTGTTCTCATCAGATAACAACTGCCGACACATTTTCTTCTGTTCAGCAGTAAAACCTTTATTGTTCATCATCGTTTCAAGGTCAACGTGAGAAACGGTTATATAAAGGGCTTTCTTTTGGACTTGCTTATTGACCTTCTTAACCTTTCCGTCTTTTTGTTTTTCCTCGACCTGTTCAGTTTCGGTGTACGTTTCTATTCTGTGGTCAATCTTATTGATCTTCCAAAAGAGATTGCGTATATATTCTTCCTTGCTTTCATCAAGAGTTACTACCTGTACTTCATCCGGATTGGCGGGGTGCGTATCCGTCATATTGTAAGCGACAGCATAAATAGCAAGGACTTCCCGCCACTCTGCCTTTGAACCGGACATAACGAGTTTATCGTGTGGATTATCGGTCTTAATATCTGTAATCTTATCGTTAAACTCATTATTGATACGAGTAATAATGTTGTGCATAGTGTATTCGCCTTCATTTGCGTTAGCGGAAGCGAATAAGCCGTACACACTCCAACATAAAAGAGCAATCATACAAATTATCAGGATCACGAGCAAAGATACCCAACCTCCGGCAATGATTGCAGAAATCAGTTTTTGCATAGCCGCTATAATAGCCTTGATAATTTTAATCAAAATCTGGATTGCTGCTTTAGCTGCTTTCGCCGCTAACTTTGCCGCCTGCTGTGCGGCTTTGGCTGCCTTTTGAGCCGCCTTAGCCGCCGCCTTCGCTGATTTTTCTGCGGCTTTTGCTGCTTGCTTCGTAGTCTTAATAGCCGCCTTCGATGTTTTCTCCGCTGTTTTAACGGAAGTCTTGACGGTTTTGACTGTGCCTTTCTGAGCCGTCTTAACGGTTGCCTTGCCCGTGGATCGAGCTGATTGTTTAACGGTCTTTGCCGATGTTTTCTCAACGGTGCGAATACTTTTACGTCCTGCGCTGTTGGTTGCCCGGATAGACTTCTTAGCAGCGTTTTTAGAAGCTCGCTCTGCTGAATTTTTTACCGTATCTTTTGCGGTGTTCTCAGCCTTGTTTTCAACCTTCTTTTTTACTCTGTCCTCGATTTTTCGCTCAACCTTGTCTTTGACCTTCTCAGCGCCTTTGTTGACGGCTTTCTTCGTTTGGTGTACAGTTTCTTCCACCACTCGCTTTGTACCGGATTCCATACGATCAGAAGCGTACTCTGTTTCGTTATGCTCCTCGGCTTCTACGGAATGTTCCGCTTTGTCTTTTGTCTGAATATACGCTTGTTTCATACGGCTGGCGGCAATCCGCCCCTTATCAAGAGTTCGGATCGTGCCTTTTACCGTATCTCTTGTCTTAATATCAGGCAAATAATTACCTCCCTTCTTAAACGCCCGTAAAGGGCTGATATAGGAAAATCAGGGGTGAAGGTAAAACTACCTTCACCCCTCAATTACTGTGCTTGAAAAGCCGCATAAAAACTGACTTTTTCAAGCTGACTTTGTACACTTTTCAAACGCCTTTTTGCCATACTTTCAGCGTTAGTCTTTCTGTGCCTTCGTTTAGCGCAATCGGAGCAATACTTCTGATTGTTTCTCTTGCTCTTAGGCACAAACGGCTTTTTGCAATCCTGACAATATTTAATGTTGACAGGACTTAAAATTTCCGCTTCAAGTAATGGCTCTGTTGGTAAAACTGCCGCCCGAAAATAGTTGCAGCACAGAGAGTAGGAAATACTCTGTACGCAAACACACGGCTCGTCGTCGAGAAGCAGGCAGTTTTCGTCCTGATAGTTAGCGCATAAGTGCTTTATCAGCTTATTAGTTTGGCGGCGTTGCTGTATGTTCATTCGTGGTAGCATAATTTCACTGCCTTATCTGGTTGTACGCTTTGCTACGACAACAAGTCTGCCGTTGTTGTTCGTGTATTCACAGGTAGCAAGTGTCAGGAGCTTATCGCCCTGTTTTGCCGATACTCCTGTTTCATAGAACGACAACGCTTTGCATTTGCTGATAAAGCTGCTGTAATGCTCGGAATCATAAGCGTTGACAAATTCATAAAACTTAAATGTGTTCTTATTGCTCTCGTCAACGGGGACGGCGAACACGGCGAGAATATCATAGTTCGCTTTCTTGTTAAGCGTATCGAAACTGATTGTCTTATGGGACGACCAATAATCTTTGCTACGATAATTCTCAAGCCCTGCAAACATAGAGCCGTCGTTCATATGGTGAGCGTAAATGATTACATTGTCTGATGGAGCGTCAACATCACAATTTGCCTGAACATACGGACAGCCGTACACGGATTCGTTCTTGTAGAAATCGTGATTGAGATAGTAGTCAGGGATCTTCTTTGTCTGCATTACGGGATAGTTAATGACAGTATCGTTAATCTTAATCCAACCTACCATATCAGGGTTAGCGCTGGGATTCATATTGGTGTTATAGCTCTCAGAGCTTCCGCCGCTTGCGCCGCCGTTTACACTACCGCCGCTAACCGTTGTGTTATCCGTATAAGGATTGACGGGTGCTTTGGTCGGTGTAGGCGTTGCGCTTTCCTCCGTAGCCGAAACTTCTTCGGCTACGGATTCATACATCTTCTTGTTGTTGTCGGATTCCACCTTGTTCTTGACGTGGAAAAAGGTGCTAACGCCGCAGACGGCAATCAGCATCGCAAGACCGATAATAAGGATTTTCTTTTTCATAATGGTCGTCCTTTCTTTATGCTGCCGTGCCTTCGCCCGGCTTGGTTGTCATCAGCTTGTAGAGCTTGGTGTTCTTGGGGAATTTATTTGCGAACGGTACAAGGGAGCTGCCGACCTTAATCAAGCCGTGTCCTGCGTCAACATTCGTGATATACGAAAGCTGTAAATCGGAAATGTTAAGTAGACGTGCAAGCTCCTCTCTGTCGGTGGAAGCCTGATTGAGCATTACGATAAATTCAGAGTTTGCGAGCATTGTACGGGCTGTGTGGCTCTGGAGCAGGTCATCAACATTCTGAGTAATACCTGTTGCAAATGCGCCGTACTTACGGACACGCTTCCAAAGAGTAAAGAGGAAGTTTGCGGAATACTCGTGCTGGAACAGGAGGTAGATTTCATCAATAAAGATGAATGTTGCCTTACCCTTTGCTCTGTTCTGCGTGATACGGTTGAGAATACTGTCCATTACGACAAGCATACCGATTGACATAAGCTGCTTGCCGAGGTCAAGAATATCGTAGCAGATAAGGCGGTTGTCAGTATCAACGTTTGTCTGCTTTGCAAACGTGTTCAGCGAGCCGTCTGTAAACAACTCAATCGCAAGTGCGATACTCTGCGCTTCCGGCTCCTCCTGTCTGAGCAGTTCTTCACGGAAGTCCTTTAAGGTCGGCACTTTGCCTGTGTAGTTTCTCTGCTGATAGCCACGATACACATTGGCGGTACAACGGTCAATAATGGACTTCTCCTTTGCGCCGAGGGGTACAAACTGTTCGCAGAGGGACATAATAAACTCGGATTTGAGGATAACAGGGTTAGCGCCGTCGCCGTACTCCTCGGACATATCCATAGCGTTGATATGGTTTTTAGAGGTAGCTGAGATATTGATTACCTCGCCGCCGAGAGCATTGACAAGTGCTCCGTACTCACGCTCAGGATCTACGATAATAACATCTGCGCCCGTTGCGAGAATGATATTAACAATATCTCCCTTTGCGAAGAACGATTTACCACCGCCGGATACACCGAGGACGAAGGCGTTACCGTTAAGGAGCTGTCTGCGGTCAGCGATAATCATATTTTTAGAAATGACGTTCTGACCGTAATAGATACCGTTTTCGTGGAATACGTCCTGCACACGGAACGGCATAAGGACGGACAGCGATTCGGTAGTCAATGTACGGAAGCTGTCGATCTTGCGAACACCGAAAGGCATTGCGGTATTCAGACCGTCCATCTGCTGAAATTTCAGGGTAGAAAACTGACAAAGGTGTTTTCTCGCCGTAGTCAGGATAGCTTCGGTGTCGTTGTCAAGCTGTTCCTTTGTATCCGCAGTGTGTACCATCGTCAGCACGGCGAACATCATACGCTGGTCACGGGTAGTCAGGTCATCGAGAAACTCTTTCATTTCCTTCTTCTGCTGCTCCATATCATAGGGAACGGTAGCAGAGAAGTTGTTGTTGGAATTCTGACGGCGCTGCCAATTCGTAATATTGGTTTCAACGCCGAGCAAGCGGCTCTCCGCTTCTCTCACGGCTTCATCAGTCGGAACAGGGATAACGTCGATTGACAACATCAGATTACGGTTAAGCTCGGTAATCTCGGAAATCATACTGTCCTTGATGTAGGACGCATACTCACGCATAAAGAGCACTCTGCCGTATCTGTCGCCAATCTTGAAATAGTCCTTTTCAAACTCCATAGAATCGGGACAGATATAGTCCTTGAAGTTGTGTCCTTTCTTGCGGTTCTCCTTGATGTCAAAGTGATAGCTGCTTTCCTCGCCGACACGATAGAAATCGTGGAAGATACGAAGGCGCTCCTCAACATCAAGCTCCGTACACTTACTGCCGAGCTTACTGAGATGGGTAATCATATCATTACCGACACGGCTGAAATAAGTGCGGGCATCCTCGATATTCTTCTTGCAGACAGATACTGTGATATACTTGTCCTGAACCATCGAATTTGCGCCCGTCGCCTTGTCGATCAGCATTTGATTGTATTCCTTGCGATATTCGTCAAGGTAATCGCCCTTGAGCGGAATGAGGATTGACTTCTCAAAGTCAAGGCGGTTAAGCCTGCGGTTGTTAATGGTAATCTTGGTTGTCGCTCCGCTGTCAAAGCTGTTGAGCAACTCGGAGTATTCAAGGAACATTTCTTCCTTATCCTCACGGGAAGCGACGGCGTAGTTAATATCGGTAAATTTGAAGGTCTTGGTAAACTTGTCCTTGCCCATCTGGAAAATACCGTCATCGTAAATAGCGGTGATCGGTATAACGTCCTGAACGCCCTTCGGCACAACAAATTTCTGCCTATCCTGTTTACCAATTTGTCTGAGTGTTTTAATCATTGGCTTTCATAGCCTCCTTTTCCTTTTGTTCAATTACGGGCTTCATCAGCTCGTAGTAGGTATTCGTTGATTTGAATGTCAGCTTTTTAGGGGTAAGAAATTCGGATTTCACCCAAGCGACAATGAATTTTTCGGCGGTCATTCCGTTGTATTTGACAAAGCCCAGCGCCGCAAACGGAGCTGCTGCGATAATGCAAATCCAAGATGTGGTTTCTGTACCAAGCATAGGCTTCAACAGGAAGAACACGCCAACCGAAACCGCAAGCGCACAGACAGAAAAAATGATCTGTCTAAGTGACAGACCAAAGAATACTGCTTCTGTATAGTTACGGATTTCTCTGTTAATCTTAACTTCCATTAAGCGTAAATCTCCTTTCTTTCCGGCGGGCAGCTTCAATTTCCTCTTTGCAAACACATTTTCCCGCAAGGCATTTCACTTTACCTCTGCGTCTGCCGCCGAAATATAAGCAGTATTTGCAATTACAATCTTCAAGGGTATAGCCCTCAAACTTGTTATATATCTTTGTGTTGTTCTTCATAGCTTACAGTCCCATCATCTCACGGATAATACGATCAGACATCTTAACCGTGCCGACGAGTACCAGCATATTGAATACAAGCTCACCGATGTACGCCCATACCATTGTGACAGGCGGTGCGTCCGCAGCCACAACAGGCGGAGAAGATACAAACAGTGAGAAAATGATGCAGGCTAATACGATAACCGCACCCTCCAAACAGACGGCGCAATAGCTTTTGAGAAAACTCTTGCCGACGTTCTGCGTAGGCTCGCCCGCAAAAGTCGAAAGCGGAATAGGAGCGATAGCCGTGTACATATAGAGCTTGAAGAATCTGCCGTACACGCTCATAATCATAATGAAGGACATTATGGTAATAAACAGTCCGCCGATAAGCGTGACCGCCCACAAGGGAATACTCTCCCAAAATCCGCAGTTTTCAATAGCGGACACCAAGTCGTCCGGCAATACGGTGTCCGTTGCTGATGAAACGCCTGCGGCTGTCATAATTGAAGCGATACCGCTTTGCACGATTCCAAACAAAGTTGTCATTAGCTCCATTCCCTGAGTGATGACCGCCTTTGCCAAGATGAATCGGACAAAGAGTTTTACAGCGTGTTCAGGCTTTTTCAAGTCCGTAAAGCTGCCGCACGTTTTAACTACGCCTATCACAAAGAACAGGACTAATAAGCCCGTGCCAAGAGCCTGCATTGCGGTGTTGACATTGGTGATTGCCGTCCAGATACCGCCGCCCTTAAAGTTTTGCGGGGAGGTAAGGATCAGATTCCACAACTCGGTAACTTTGGCATTCCAAGTGTCGAGTGCGTTTTGTAGATTACCTACAACCCAATTATCGGACATTTAAGCACCTCCTTATTTTTTTAGGGGTATGGCCGTGAAGCAGCCATACCCCTCGTTCTGTTTAAGAGCCGATAATGAGGTTGAGGATTTCCTTTGCGAAGGTGATGATGACACCGCCCGCAAGGGTAAGAAAACCGTTAGCTCTCTGTGACGGATCGTGTGATTTGAGCGAAAGACCAATCTGCACAACGCCGAAGCCTGTCAGAATAAGACCAATCGCACGGATAAGACCGAAGATGAAGGTGGAAAGATTATTGACTGCGGTTAAAGCTTCATTGCCGTCAGCAGCAAAAGCCGTTACGGTGAAACAGCTCACAATGAGCATTACCGCAATAATGACGGCGCAGTAAGTACGAAAACCTCTCTTGACCTTACCCTTCATCGGCAGTCTGTTTGTATTTGAATGGTTGTTAAATAATCTCATTATTTTTATCCTCCTGTATAAGATTAAATTGAATTTGCAAGTCCTCCTCGGACAATAACTCAAAGCTCGTATCAGATATGGGTATATCTTCAATCTGCTTTTCATCGACAACTATGCCAACAGTAATGGTGGCAATATCATCTTTGACTTCGCCGTGTCTGTAAACATCGGCTTTACCGTCAGCCGTCAATCTGACATTAGGGTGCTTCAAGATGTCAAACTTGAAGTCCTTTATCGGTCGCTCACCTCGGATAAAGAGGATAGCGTATTGGTTATCAAGTAACCTGACCTCATCAGGTGTCATCAGCTCTTTGCCACAATGTCAAGTGATGAATTAAAAAAACAGGTCACTATCAAAGAAATTTATCTTTCATAGCGTACCTGTTTTTTTGAACCTTAAGCTTTCTTATATACAAAAAGCCTGAGAGAACTTTTAAAGAACTCTCAGGCTAAATCGCTTAATTTAATCGCCACCCGGCGCTTTGTCGTTGTAGATCCACCATACGGTGGTAAAGACCGTTTTTGTTCATCAGTTCTGCCGGCGTTCCTTCTTCCGCCACCCTGCCATCTGCTAGAACAATAATTTTATCGGCTGCCTCCACAGTACGCATCCGGTGAGCGATCACCAATACGGTCTTTCCGACCAGCAGGCGGGAGAGTGCCCCTTGAACCCTTGTTTCATTTTCCACATCCAGACTGGCAGTTGCCTCGTCAAGGAGGACGATGGGTGCGTCTTTCAACAAAGCTCTTGCAATAGAAATACGCTGCCGTTCACCGCCGGAAAGCTTCGCCCCGTTTTCTCCGATGGGGGTGTTGTAGCCCTGGGGAAGCCGATGAACAAACTCATCGCAGTTGGCCGCTTTGGCCGCAGCCCGCACTTCTTCATCCGTTGCGCCACGCTTACCAAGACGGATATTTTCCATCACGGTATCGTCGAACAGCACCACATCCTGAAACACCATAGAATAATCCCGCAGCAGTACCTCTGGGTCTATGGTAGAAATATCCACACCACCTACACGAATCACTCCTTTGGAAATGTCCCACAGCCTTGCAGCAAGCCGGGCACAGGTGCTTTTGCCGGAACCGGAAGGGCCTACCAGTGCCGTAACTTCGCCCTCTTTAGCAGTAAAGCTTACATCATGCAGGACTTCTTTCTCATCATAGGAAAAGCCCACATGCTCAAAGACAATATCATGCCCCTTTGGCTCAAATTTCTCCGCGCCCTCTGCTGTAGGCGTGTCATAAATTTCATTCATACGGTCAGCAGACACCTGAGAAACAAACATTTCTGCAATGAGTGCCAAGCTTTGGTCGAATGGGGCATAGACACGAGTAATGACCAATAGAAACAGGAACAAAAGCATGAAATCAATGCTGCCGGACAGGATCAGATTCGCCCCCACAAGAATGGTCGTTGCCACGCCCAGCCGCATGATAACACTGGCGGCATTTACAAAAAGGCCGGTTCCCAGTTCACCCTGAATCGTAACTCGTTCATGTTCGTCAATTTTCTGATTCAGTCCGTTTAGATACCGTTCCTCCTGGTTTGTGGCACGAATCTCTCTAACATTTTCTAATGCTTCCTGAATACCATCTGACACCCGGACAGCAGCTTTTTTCGTCCGTTCTGCATTGCGGGCGGCAATCTTGCGGCTACCAAACAGCAGGCCAAAGGCTACCGGTACACCCCACAGGCAAGCAATAGCCAACCGCCAGTCGTAAACAAGCAGGCACACAGCGATAATCGCCGTAGAGATGTAAGCACCGTACAGATACCCTAGCACATGAGACCAGACATGTTCCATCCGATTCACGTCTCCCATGATAGTCTCGGTCAAGTCTGCCAAGTCCCGCTTGCCAAAATACCCCAGCGGCAGTTTACGAAGCCGTTCCGCCAGACTGAGACGTGTGGTTTTGACCTCATTATATACCAGCCCATAGGTAGCTTTGTATTGCTGCAAATGGGTCACGAAGGACAGGAGGGCAAAGAGAACCAACAGTCCGAGGACAATCGCTGAACCGGGAAGAGGACTTCCTTCTGTCAAGGCTCCCATAAAACCAGACATTACCAGATACAGAATGCTGACACCGCCCATAACAACCAGATTCACGATCACTGTCCAGAATGTGCCTTTCTTTGTGTTCCGGACACCCTGATCGGTCAGGGCATATTTTCGCTGAAACTTCTCTCCAAACATTTACTCTGCCTCCTTTTCGCTGGTGATTTTCCACTGAACTGCCTTGTTATAGTCGGTCCACATCCGGGCATACAGACCGCCCGAAGCAGTCAGCTCCGCATGAGTACCCTGCTCGACAATGTGCCCTTCTTCAAGAATGATAATCTTATCAGCGCCCACAACAGTGGATAGACGGTGTGCAATCATAATAACAGTGCGGCCTTTCGTCAGTGTGGCAAAGGCCTTCTGAATCAGCACCTCATTCTCAGGATCGGCAAAAGCAGTTGCTTCGTCAAGCACCACAATGGGGGCATCCTTCAAAATGGCTCTGGCCAGTGCGATGCGCTGTTGTTCACCACCGGAAAGATAAGTTCCTTCGGTGCCGATCTGTGTATCAAGGCCATCCGGCAGTTTGTCAAGAATATCCTTGCACTGGGCAGCCATTAGCGCGGCCATCACCTGCTCTCTTGTCGCTTCCGGGCGGGAGGCCCGGACATTTTCCAAAATAGAGGCTTTGAACAAACGGTTATTCTGGAATACAAAAGCCACCTGATCCATAAGGACATGCGGATCGATCTGAGCAACATTGACTCCGCCGACTTCCACCGCGCCGGACGTTGCATCCCAAAAACGCGGAATCAAGCTGGCCGCCGTTGTCTTTCCGCCGCCGGACGGTCCCACCAGAGCTACGGTCTGCCCCGGTTCGGCTGTGAAAGACACATGAGATAGTGCAGGGCTTTCCGATCCGTTATAGGTAAAACTCACATCCTTAAATTCTACTTTATTACTACGAGGGGACTGTGGGTGACTGGGTGCTTCCAGGGTAGGCGCCTCCATCACCTGATTGATCCGTCCCAAAGCGGTACTGGCCAACATCATACCGGAGGAAGCAAACATTATTTTTGCAAGCGCAGTGGAAATGATGGCTGAAAATACGGCATAAAAAACGAAATCGGCAACAAAGCCAGCAAAACTGCCGTTTGCCAGTGCGTCTGGAGCAAGGAACAGCGCCACTGGAACCAGAAACACGAACGCTCCTTCGGTAAAGGTTAAATTGACAGACTGAGGAACACGGCATACATCCGCCTGATAATGTTCGGCTTTGCTGCTGTAGTCTTCGATAGCCTCCTGAAACGCCTTGAACGAGTAGACCGTCTGCTGAAATATTTTTACTACAGGAATTCCCCTTACATATTCTGTTCCCGCTTTTGTCATGCGATCCTGGGCCGCCTGGTATTCCGCCATCAGTTTGGCATTTTTGCCACCCATCATGGAGAACATAGCAATTACCGAAATGACTGCCGCTAAAAGGCAGGCTGCCCCCATTCGCCAATCAAACAGAAACATCATGACCAGCATCGACAAAAACAGCACGATAGTGCCTACGATGTCTGCCAGATTATGTGCCAGCAGCGTTTCGGTGTCGGCTGCCGCCGCATCCAGCCGCCCGCGAATCAGACCAGAGGCGTTGGAATCAAAAAAACCCAGCGGAGCCTTCATCACATGAGCAACCCCTTGTTTTCGTATGTTGGAAGCTGTACGGAAAGCAGCCAGATGGGTACACATTAGGCCTGCAAAATACAGGATAATGCCGCTCACTGCGAACGCAAAGGCGATCCAGCCATATTTGGAAACATTCTGCGCCTGTGTCCATTCAGGAGCTGCCTCAATCAGATCACGAGCCGCCAGCCAGATACAAATGTAGGGAGCCATGCTCAAAAGCATGGACACCGCCGATAGGGCCAGCCCTAAAAAGGTCAGGCCTCTGCGGCTTCCCGCATATTCCAGCAGGACAGCCACATCGTTCTTTTTTTCTTGTTTCATCGAATGACCTCCTTAAAATAGTGAGAAATATATTAGTTAGCATATACTAACTTACAAATAAAAAAATAAAGTATATCACGCAGCGCTCTGCTTGTGAAAGGGGCAGAGCGCATCCTGCATATCACTGACGCAATCGCAGCAATTAAGGTGACATCAGCTTCAACCATCCGGCCGTATAGAAAGTACGCAGCTGTTCTACATCCCACATGGCCTGTTCCTGTGGAATATCGTGAACCACGATCTCAACAAGGCCGCCCAGCATACCACTGGCAATGATATGACACAGAGACGGGCTTAATTCTGGGATATTGTACCCCAGGCGGCGGAGTGTCTCCATGTATCGAAAGGTGCTTTCCACTTCCAGTTCCACCATGTTATGAATAAAGTTTTCATATCCGGTGCCTTCTGCGCCGCAAAACAGCAACTTTACCGGTTCCCTGTGCTGGCAGACATATTCCACCATCCAATGAATGTAAGCTCCTGATTCCACGCCCATATGCTCCGGTTGTTCCTCTGCGGGAAGCTCGGAAAAGGAGATATGCGCATCCACATATTTACTCATCAAAATAGCGGCATGCGGTTCTACAATGGAAGCAAACAGAGCCTCTTTGCTGGAAAAATAGCCGTAAAAGGCCCCCGTAGTTACTCCAGCGTGTTTCACGATCTGCCGCAGAGAGGCTCCAAGAAACCCTTTTTCAGAAAACTCATCCAGAGCAGCCTGTTGTATTCTTTCTAATGTATCCGGTGCTTTTGATTCCATGACGGCCTCCATATAACAGTGCTATGTAACAATGTTATAATACAGCAGACAGATACGTTTGTCAAGGCAAATAGCGGTTTTCACAAACAAATCAAGCTTTATTCATAAAAATGGCTTCTATTCGACGCAATGTCAAGTGGTGAACTCAATTTGTGTTGAGGAAAGATAGTTGGGTGAGAATCTGGCGCAGCAGTTGAAAAATTCATGTTCCGATATTATACTGTCAGTTAGATGTTGCTAACTATTGGTATCAATCACTCATAGCGAAAAATCGGAAGTTGAAAGGGAGAATATTGCAATGAACTTTTTTGAAAACACCCGTAAGCCGCAAGGCTTCGGCGGGAAACTGATGGCGAAGATGATGAACAGCGGCCACGCCAAGGTGTCGCAATGGGGATTCTCAAATATCTCCGCGAAGCCAGACGCTAAGGTGCTGGATGTCGGCTGCGGAGGCGGCGCAAATATTGCGACCTGGCTGGACAAGTGCAGAAACGGTCATGTGACAGGACTAGACTATTCGGAGGTCAGTGTGGCAGAATCTCAAGAGCTGAACGCTGCTGCCATTAAGCAGGGAAAATGCAGGGTGCTTCAGGGCGATGTATCGGCGATTCCCTTTTCTGATGAGGTCTTTGATTATGTCTCCGCCTTTGAGACAGTTTATTTCTGGCCGGGTCTGAAAAAATGCTTTTCCGAGGTAAATCGCGTTCTGAAAAGCGGCGGAACATTTCTGATTTGTAACGAGAGCGATGGTACGAATGCCTCAGATGAAAAATGGACAAAGATAATCGGCGGTATGAAGATTTATAATCGTGATCAGCTTGTTGCTGCTTTAAAAGAAGCGGGTTTCACAGAGATAAAAACGTATATAAATGCCAAAAAACATTGGATGTGTATTGCCGCAACAAAATAAATGACTTCCAGTTTATCTGGAGTTGGACAATGTGAGAAATCGGGAATTTCGGAGGAAATCAACAATAAACCATCAATTAGAAAAGGGACATTTAAATTTCCATTGTCGAAATATAAAATCAGGATTTGATAAGGAGAAACTGATTATGAAGAGATGTATCAAAGGTGGTTTTTTAGTATTAGGTGGTGTTGTTGGCGTTGTAGGAATGATAATAGCAGCAATGCAAAATCCGTCAGTTGAGTGGGTAACACCACCTGGAAGAATGATAATAAGCATTTTGGAAAACGGATTGTTGATTCCTACAGTTTTATTTCTTGTTCTCATTATTTGTGGATTGTATATTCTATTGACAGAAAGTAAAATAAATTAAATAAATTAAAAAGCCCTTCCCCGGGAAATGAGAGAAGGGCTGCCATGTTTATTCTGTTATCTCCGGTATCTCACCGACAAAGTTATAAACGATTCTGACTTCCTGTACTTTCTGTCCATCAATCTTTTTGACTTCTCCCACCAGAATTTTGCTGATGAGCCGGTTCAGCACCACTTCATCCAGTTCTTTAATGGCTGCATAGTACCGGATTTCTTTGATGAAAGTGCGGACTTCATTTTCCTGTTCATCAGAGTGGCGCATCATCAACAGCAGGTCTTGCAGGCGCTTTTGGTTGGCTTCCTGCTCTTGTTCCAGTGTTGCTGTCAGCTTCATAAAACGCTGCTCAGTCAGGATTCCTTTTGCTTTATCGGTATATAGGCTCAGGAACACCTCATCAATTTCACGATTTCTGCTTTCCAGTCGTTGACATTCCTTCTGTGTCTGGGAGGCGTCCAGAAGATACCGGCGCTCCATCCGGCTGCTCAACCGCTGATAAAAAGCATCGGCATCTTTGAGCGCAGTCTTTGCCAGTTCCTGAATATCTTTCAGCACAAGGTTGTATAAATCTCTGGCTTCGATCTTGTGGCTGGTACAGGCGTTCTTGCCCAGCCTGTTGTAGGTCTGGCAGATATAATACGCCTTATCAATCGGTTCCCGCTGTTCGCCGGTAAAACGGTTCTTTCCGGTTCTGCCAACCTTTTCATACCGCACCTGCATGGACTTTCCGCAAGTCTCACAATAAATGATACCGTGGAACAGGTTATAAAAGGGGCAGGAGTTGCCCTTCATAATGGTTGGTCTACGGTCAATGATTTCCTGCACCTGCTCCCATTCTTCCGGGGAGATGATTGCTTCATGGCAATCCTCGATAATTTCCCAGTCCTCACGAGGGATAATGTCATAGGTGTTGGAGCGAATCCCTTTCTGATGTGTCCGGCAGACTAGATGTGCGCCCTTATAAAAGGGATTCCGCAGGATATGGCTGATTCTTGCACTTCCCCATGAATAGTAATTTACATCACATTCTGTGTTGCTTTTTACTCTGGTGATCGGGACTTTATCATCCATGAGCTGCTTTGCAATCCGCATACATCCCCAGCCATCCAGCGCCATATCATAGATTTTTCGGATTACCGGTGCTGTCTCAGGGTCACGGATCAAATGCCCCTTATCCTCCGGGTCACGCATCAAACCGAGGGGCGGCTGCCCACCACAAAACTTCCCCTGCCGGGAACGGGTCATACGCCCTGCCAGCACCTTTTTGGAAATATCCCGGCTGTACATATCGTTCAGGATATTCTTAAACGGCGTAATGTCCATTTCCTGACGGGTCAGGCTGTCCACTCCGTCTGTAATGGCAATATAGCGTACATTGTGTTTTGGGAAAAAGATTTCGATATAGCTGCCAGCTTCGATATAATTTCTGCCCAGTCTGGACAGGTCTTTGGTGATAACGCAGCCGATCTTTCCCGCCTCAATATCGGCAATCATGCGCTGAAAAGAAGGGCGGTTGAAATTGCGGCCTGTATAACCGTCATCCACATAATACTCATACTGGAACATTCCGTTTTTTTCGGCAAAGTCCCGGAGCATAAGTTTCTGGTTGCTGATGCTCATGCTCTCATTATCGCCGCCATCCTCCAGAGAGATACGGCAATAAAGGGCTGTGATTTTCTGATTAACCTGTTTTTTCCTGCTCATAGTGTTCTCCTTCTATGAACAGGGACACGATATCATTATAATACCATGTCCCTGTCCATGATTCAACTGCCTTACGCCGCTTTCTGTGCCATTTCCCGATGCTCCAACCATTCCTCGAAGTGTTCGCAGGTCTGACGCTCGATCAGCTGCTCAAAGGCTTCTCGCATGGTTTTGTCCCCGGAAAACTCACGAACCACTACAAACTGGACTTTTTTATTCTGCTTCTTGTTTTTCTCCATAGGCTATCTCCATAGAATAGTGGATCAGACGGTGGCTGCGGCAACGAAGTCCGGCAACGGACATCAAAAAACCTGTAAACTACCGTCTGACCTTGATTTCTTACTTTTCAAATTTTCTTGTAAAATCTCGTTGCTTTCGTTGCCGGAAACATAGATAGATCATAAAAGCCCTTTATTCACGGACTTTTTCTATATCAAAACCATAGATTTACCAGCAACGAACCCGGCAACCAACCGGCAACCATCCCGGAAACAGACCGTCCTTGTCAGGCGATCCACTCCTTCGGAAGTTCCAGCTGGCGGCATTCTTCCTCACTCAGTTCCACAAATCCACCTTCGTTGCCGGGCAGTTCGTTGCCGGAAGTGTCCCGTTCCCAGCCCTTTTGTCTGCCATATCCGGCGAACATCCGGGGATTGGAAAAAGGCTTCCAGCCAGTCACGACTGTGTTCATGATCTCGTTAATATTGTGCAGCTGCCACCGCTTCGGCTCATCAAAGGTGTGTCCCAGTGCCTCCTTGAACAGTTGTTTGGAGCAGACCATGTTTCCGGTGTAGTGTTCCAGAAATCCCTGTATCTGTCCGGCTTCGGTGTCCTCCGGCATGAAGTCTTTCTGCACCTCCACCAGTTGACACTGGATGGACTTGCTGAATTTCATGGAATATTTGCCGCTGTGGTAAATGCTCATAGCTTCTGCCCATACCTGCAACAGATACGCTCTGGAAGCGTCCTCGTCCTCCAAAATGTGAACCTCTGCATTCTCCGGGTAAATCATGATTGGGAGAAAGCGCCGGTTCCCGGCTCGATCCAGCGGCAGGAAGTCCAGCGTATTCGAGGAACCACCGAACACACACTGCCGAAGCCGGTCTTTAGGCTGAGATTCATAAGGTGTCCGGTAGGTTTCCTTCTGTCGGCTGATAAAGGAGCGGATTTCTTCAATGCTTTTTGCACTGCTAGTGGCAAGCATCTCTGACATCTCGATGATCCAGTGACCTTGCAGCTTTTGGAATACCCGGTCGTCATCCAGCTTTTTTAAGTCATCAGAGAACCATTCGTCCCGGATTGCCAGCAGCCGGAAGAAGGTGGACTTTCCGGCACCCTGACCGCCCACCAAACAAAGCATTTCCTCATATTTGGAACCGGGACGGAATACCCGGCGTATAGCACCCAGCAGAAAATGTTTCAGCATTTCTTCCACATAGTCACTTTCATCAGCACCAAGAAAATGGTGCAGACAGGATCGGATGCGTGGTGTACCGTCCCAGACAAGGCTGTTCAGCACATCCTGAATCGGATGGTAACAGTTTTCGTTTGCTACGATGGAAAGTGCAGCCGTAATCTTTTTCTCACTGGTCAACTCATAATTTTTCTCAAAATAGAGGAGAAGATATTTCACATCAGTATCCGTCAGGGCACTGGTATTCCTGCGCCAGCCTAAATCCTGCACAATGTCCACCCTGTCTGTCAGGAGATTGAGCCGGACGGCATCCCGCAGGAGTGGATCGCAGCAGAACACAATCCGGCAGTTGTCGATGGTGTTGGCTGTTTTCCCCTTGTCGGTAACAGAAAGTCTCTGCCGCACCTCATCAACGCTCTGTTCTGGCACTATGGCTTCGGCTGCGCTCATCACAGCCTGCTGGGTGGCTGGCGGTAAACTCTGATATTCGCTGTTCAATTTTCCTCACCTCTTTTCCATACTCAGCAACTACAATAGCTCGTTCTTCTATGCTATCAGACAGAAGAAGATCCAGCAGATATTCGATATATGGCTGCCTGTGCAGAGCCTCCACAAACAAAGGATTCCAGTCTTCCTCTGGCTGTTTGGGCGCATATTCTTCTTTCCATCGTTCCAGCAAACGCAGGTAGTCGCACAGCACCCGAAAGCATTTCTGCTCTGCCTGCCGGTATCGCATTTCCTCGCTGATTTTTCTTTTGATCACTCTCTTTTGTGGCGGATCGTGGCCTTTGCGGTCAAAGCTGATTGAGAAGTCGTCTGCCAGCTTTAAGGCAGCTTCTTTACTGCTTAGTCCAAAAAGACGGGAAGTGAAATCAATCACATCTCCATCTGCCTGACAGGCAAAACAATGGAACCGTCTGTCCACCTTCATGCTGGGATTCTTGTCATTGTGAAACGGGCAGACTGTCATGCCATGACGGCTGACCTGAATGCCGTACATCTCTGCCGCCTGTCGGGTGGTCAGGTTCTGTTTGACCGCTTCAAATACATTCATTGCATCTTCCTTTCAGGGAACTAAAAAGACACCTGACATTTTCACAATGAAAACGGCAAGTGCCTTACAGTTCCATATTCTGTTTTTTCTGTTTCTCCTGTGCCTGCTTTTCACTGTCTTTTTTCCGTTGCTCCTCCATTCCTCGACGCAGCGCTTCCACAATGGAAGGCTTTGTCTGTTTTTTGATTTCTTCTGTGATAGACTTCTTCTTATCCGCATGAAGCAGCACAGCCTTCATTTTTTCCAGTGTGGACTGCATTGCTTTTCGGATTCTGCGTACCACACCATCCAGCCTTGCCACTGCATAGTCCCGTTCCTTTTTAGGTGCTTTTCGCTCTGGGGATTGCAGCCATACTTTGGTGTCCTCGATCATATCAATATCTTCCTGATGGGTCATGGTTTTTACCTCGTCTGTTACCAATTCCACCGCCTTGTCATAAGCAACGCTGGACACCTCATCAATCAGATTGTCCACATCCTCAATTTTAAGCGTCAATTCTTCCAGCTTTTGTCCCTGCGCCGCCAGCTGCTCCTTTTGCTTCATCAGGATATAATCCTGCTTTTCCAGATACGCCCGCCCACCATAGGATGGTTCCTGCTCCAGATGCACCCCATGCTTGTGGCTGATGTCAAAAAGCATTGTCCGGCATACTGCATCAAAAGTCTGTTTTCGATTATTGTGTTTGCCCTTGGGCTTACTCGGATCAGGCAATTCAACCCCCAGTTCCTCCAGCGCCTTTTCCTGCTGGGGACACAGCTCCCCATACCGGTTTTTACAGTCAAACACATGGCGCTCATGGATGTGGGGTGTGCCCTCATCCAGATGCAGCGCCCAGTCCAGAATGTGGATATGGGAACCAAAGCGCCGTTCAAACTCCTCGTAAAATTCGCTGACAATGAGTGCCAAAGTACCCGGTGGAACGGATTCTTCTATGGTGCCAATCTGGTAGATACTTTCCTCTGGGCAGGTCTTGTTATTTTTCAACAGATCATCTACAGTGCGGTTGCGCTCGGTGTGCCGGGTTTTCTCGTTCCGGGCATTCTGGGCATCCACATGATCGGAATAATGCTCATAGTAATACATCCTCTCAATTTCCTCAAAACTGAAATCCGGTTGCTCAGGGCTTTCCCGAAAGTCGTGGGTTGTAAAGCCCCGGTAACAGTCCCAGTACACATTTTGTCTGGCACGCTCAGCGTCAATGTGTTCGCTGTTTTCCACATCGAACCGACGGTCATTGTGCCGGGGATTGTAAGTGCCATGCTTCCCAGATCGTCCATTGTGTCTTGTTAATTTCAAACATTTTTCCTCCTTCCTGCAAAGATGTTCCGGGCTGGGGAGGGCGGCAAAGCCGCCAGACCTGCGAGGTTTTGCGTCAGGTAATAACCCAGTACGAGTTGACGCAAAGCATCAACTCTCCCTGGGCAAGGCGTTTCACCCTTGACCCGATGGGGCGGCTGCCCTCAACCCGCCAATGGGCGTTGCCCCTTGACCCCAGCAGTGCGCTGCCGCCCCTGCACCCCGGCACAAAGGACTGGCTGCCCTCTGTACTCCCGCACCGGCGAAGCTGGCTTTCACCGCAGAAGCGGTTTTTGCCAGTTTCGCCGGCTCCGTATCCGTACATTTACGCCCATAGTCGAGAAGTGGATACAGAATACGCCTGCGGGAATTGCCGATCAAAACAGCGGGTGCAGACCCGATATTTTTTCGTAAATCGCCCTCATTTTAAGCGATTTTTTCTTCTGTCTGTATGACCTGAAAGCCATGCTCTTTTGCGTACTCCCTTGCAGCTGCCAGCCGTTCTTCGCTGTACGGCGGCACCAGCCGGATCGAAAGTCGGGACTTGTCCAGTACATAGGTCACGCTGCCTTCCGGCGTACTGCGTTCCAAGCGGCACAGCAGAGGGTACTTCCGGCTGAAATCTGCAAGCCTGCGCTTCAAGCTGGCATTAAAGGTGTAGATACTGGCAATCGTCTCGCCCTCATTCCAGTTGATGATGGTTTCTTTTTCATATTTAGACAGCTTCCTCATACAGTTCCTCCTCATAATCGGTGTTTGCTTTCAGCGCACGCAGACTGCGTCTAATCCGGCGATATTCGTCCATCTCCATACGCAGATGATGGTAAAAGGCTTCGTACCACCTTTCCTCTGTCTCTGTCTCAATTTTACGAGCAAGATGAAGCATCTGGCTTTTCGCCTCCGGGTCAACAGTCAATGCTATCAGCCATTTCAGCCTTGTCACTGTGTTGTGATGGCTGGGACAGCCGTAGGCGTAAAGAATTTTCTTTTCCTTCATATTCAGTTTCATAATGATCTACCTCCATTTCTTTGCTGCGGAGCCATGCGCCCCGCATGATAAACTTGTTTTCTGTCCGCCGTTCTGCCTGCAAGCCGATCCTGCCCGGAATTTTCCCGGCGTATTGTCCTCTTTGGTGCGCTCTTATCATGGCGTCACTTTCCCGGAGGTCATACCCCTTGCAGCCGGTCATTCGATTTTCAAGGTTCAGTGCCTGTTGACAAGAACTATCTTACCGAAAAAAACAGCCTTCTCCCGTATATGCAAGAGGTTGGAAAAATCCGAAAAACCGCCATATTTCCACGCTTTTGGAAATGTGTTATAATGGACGACAAGAGCAGGATTTATCCTGAGGAAAGGGGGCATCTCTATGTACACAAAACTATCGCCGCAGGAACGGCTGAAAGATTTACGGGTAGTCGATAAGCACCTGACACTGGAACAGCTGGAAGCGCAGACCGGTCTGTCTAAGGCGGCGTTGGGGAATTACGAACGGAAAGAACAGGACATCAGTGCCTTTGCCATCGCAACACTGGCGAAATTTTACGGGGTGTCCACCGACTACCTGATGGGTCTGACGGAAAATAAAAATCACCCAAACGCGGAGCTTCAGGCTCTGCATTTGAGTGATGATATGGTTGCATTATTAAGCAGCGGAAAGATTAACAACCGCCTGCTTTGTGAACTGGCGACCCATCCGAATTTTTTACGGCTGATGGTTGATATGGAAATCTTTATTGACCGGATCGCTGATATGCGGGTGAACCAGATGAATCTGATTCTGGAAGCTACCCGGCAGACCATTCTGAAAGAACACGCACCGGGAGAAAATGATCTGTATATGCGGACGCTGGAACTGGGGCAGGTACAGGAGAACGATTTTTACAGCCATATCCTCCATGATGATCTGGACAGCATTGTCCGGGATATACGGGAAGCTCATTTGAAAGACAAAACCACAGCCGACCCACAGCCAACACTGGATGAGGTCAAAGAGAATTTTGAACAGGCCATACAGATGGGGACCGACACAGAAGCTATGATCCATGAGTTCTGTGATAAAATGCAGATTCCTTTTGAAAAAATTTCATCCGAGGACTTTTCGGCTTTTCTGCGGATACTGAACCTGTCCAAACTGCTTAAAAACCCAAATAATATGCGGGGCAAAACCAAACCACAGCCGTATTATATGCCCCCAAAGAAGAAGCGCAAGTAGAGAAAAAGCCGCCCAACCTGTACCGTTGGACGGCTTTCGCCCCATTTGTGGGCGGAATAAAATATGCGGTTGTACATCTGTTAGCTGACCGTTTTCATCAGCTTTTTCATAAACTTCCAAAGGCGGATACCATCTTTGAGGCCCAGCCGGTAAAAGAAGCATTCGCTTTCTGTGCCGGAATCGAAGATAGAATCGCAGTAGTGCCTTACAGCTTCCTTCTGTTCCTCAGACAATGCACTGATTGCTTTTTCATACTCGGTTTCCAAGTGAAGGTAATCAGCTTTTTTCTCTTTGTCGGTTTCTGCCTTCCGCCACTTTGCGAACTGGTTCTGCATCCGCTCCTGAATCATCAAATCAATCAGTTTTTCAATATCTGTACCCATAAGTGCCCCTCCTTATGCTGAACGGATATAACTCCGGTATGTTTCCAGAACAGAATCTGATACGCCACTTTTTTTATACACTTTGCGAATGTCGGCGATTTCTTCCTCCTCCAGCAGTTTCAGCCATTCCAGCAGGTCAGCCCTACCATTGGCAAAGTTACAGCAGCGTCCATCAGCGTATTCGATACGGTATCTCATAGACAGGCACCTCCTCAAACATAAATCATCTCAGACCGGATGATTTCCTCTGCACGGTTGCGAATGCTGTTCACGGCTCTGACCCAGGCAAGCTGGTCACGAGCTTTCAGTTCCTCGGTAACACCTTCCGCCGCCTGCATCTGCGAGATAATACACGCCAGCCAATCATTGGCCAGCTCGTTCAGATCGGCAAGATACGTCCAGAGTTTTCCCGACAGAAGCAATTCATTGTACTGGCCGGGGCGATGTTCTTGCAAAAATGCCTTGTGCATCCGTCCCCACTGCCCAGTGGGGCGGTTTTCTTCCGCCAGCTTCAGGTCTGGTATATAGTAATCCCCGACCAGAACATAGTCCAGACCATTGCTGTTATCATGGATTCGTTTTCTTAATTTCTCCATAGCGACCTCCTGTATTCGATTTTTCTCCGAATTCAGTTGATCGTGTCCCTGTTCATCTGTTATTCAAGGCAACTGAACTCGTCACCATGAATTATGGCATATCTCTGCCACTTATCTGATAGTTGGTAGAATAGCTGCCGCTATGACCTGTGCTTTTGCCGTAGGTATTGGTATCAATCGTTTCCTTGCCGAGTAGCTCAGACACATACTTGTGCGTACTCTGTTCGTTGCCGCCGAGATATAGAAACTCATCGCAGTTACCGACGATACTTTCCCATTGCTTTTCAAACAGCGCCTTGAGCTGTGCCAAGTTCTGTAAGATAATGCTGACCGAAACGGCACGGGAGCGCATAACCGAGAGTATTTTATCGAAATCATCGGGGAGCGAAACATTCGCAAACTCGTCCATCAGAAAATGGACGGGAACAGGGAGCGCTCCGCCGTGTATGTGATCGGCAGAATAAAATAGCTGTTGGAATAGCTGTGTGTATAAGATAGATACCAAGAAATTAAACGATGAATCGTTATCGGGTATCAGCGCAAACAGTGCAACCTTCTTCTCACCCATAGAGGGTAAGTCCAGCTCGTCCGTAGAAGTCAAAGCCGCAAGGCTTTCAAGGTTAAACTTTTCAAGTCTTGCGGCAAGTGTAATCTGTATTGACTTTAATGTTTTAGCTGAGCCTGAGTGATAGGAATGATAGTATTTGAGTGCGATATGGTCGGGATTCTCAAATTCTAAATCATTGAACAGATTATCGAGGGGCGAGGGGACGTTACTGTCCTCGTCCTCAATTTCTGCGGCTCTCAGCATTTCCATTACCATAGCGAAGTTCTGTTCTTCCTCCGGCGCTTCGTAGTGTAAATAGAATACTAACGCAAGGAGCAGCATTGAAGCAGCCGTGCCCCAAAAGGGATCATTGGACTGCGAGCCTTTCGGCGTGGTGGATTTGAAAAGGTTAGTTACCAATCGCTGAATATCGTTGTCATCACGGAGATAGACAAACGGATTGTAGCAATGGCTCTTTTCCATTGAGATCAGGTCAAGCACACGCACATCATAGCCTTTTGCTTCAAGCAATCCGCCTGTGTCACGGAGTATCTCGCCTTTAGGATCGAGAATAACAAAGGACGTATTGCATTGCATAAGGTTTGGCTTACAATAGAATCGGGTTTTACCAGCGCCCGATCCACCGCAGACTAACGTGTTGAGGTTGCGCCTGTGCTTCTGTGCGTTGATACCGATACGGACATTCTGCGTCATCAGCTTATTATCAGACGGCGGAGATTGACGGTATTTTCTATCAACGGCTTTTGCGTTGCCCCATTTAGCGGAGCCGTGTTCTTCTCTGCGTCGGTAGTTCCTGCGTGTGGAAAAGTAAATACCTATGCCCACTGCGTAGGCGGCAAGCAAAAAGAGGACAGTTTTTAAGCTGTCCTCACAAAACTGTATTTGAAACGGGTGTTCAAAGGACTTCATCAGTCCCGCCACAATTTCCGTTAAGCCGCCTTTTACAAACGGGGCAATCAGCAGCGATAACCACACTACGGGAACAATACCGATTGCGGAAAGAATGATAGCTGACTTTCTGTCGCTATCTTGCATTATCCCTGTCCCTCTCAATCACCTTAACCTTACGATAAGGGGCATTACCGATTTTGAGGATAAGGTCGTCGTAAATATCCGTAGGCTTGCCCTCGGCAATACGAGCGTTTCGGGAATCGTTGAGGGACTGAATGACGGCGCTCTGTTCGTTATCATCGAGTGCGATATGATACATAGGCTCTTTCATAACAAACACCTCCGTCCTTATCTTGCACGGTCAGCCGTGCGCTCCTGCTGCTGGCGATAAAGCTCGTCGGAGATACGGGAGTGAATATCGCTCATAGCCGTTCTGACTTTGGAAAGCTCCGCACGAACATCATTCGGCTCTTTATCCTTCCACTCAGCGGGAACACGGTCAACGGCAAAGCTCTTGGTGTCAACGCCGTACTTTTTACAGAGCATATAGCCGACGCATACTGCCTGAAAGCTCATATCCTTGCGACTGAAGCTCTCGCTTCTGCTTGACAGCTCAGCGTAGCCGAGTTCCAGGGCAACGCCCTGAAAGAGAGCTACGCTGTCGCCGACACCCTTCTTGATGAAAAGGGTATCCTTACTGTTATCGTAGTACGCAACAGCGTCGGGATTGGGAAGCTGTTCGGCGCTCTCGCAGTTCACGGGCGAAGTGTTAATCATAACGGTAACAAGATTTCTCGGATCACGGTTGACCGTAGGAGCAGGCTTACGTCTGCCGTTTGTCTGTGAAACGTCGAAAACCTTTTTGACGTTATAAGAAATGCCCTGTGTGCCGTTGGCTCTGGTGTAGTCAACAGGCTCAAGAATCGAAATGCTCTTTGCGCCTTTCTTGATACGGACATTTTCTTCACGCCAACCGTCAAAGTCCTTGAGCTGAGTAGCTTCGGGACATTGCTTATAGATAAGCAAGGCGTTTGCCGCCGAGTATCTATCCATATGAGCCTGCGTGTCAAGAAATTTATGAAACTCGGTGGGCGAGGATACCACATTGGCAACGGCGCTGTCTACAAGCTGATAGACGGCTTCCTTTTCCTCTTTCTTAAACTGCTTATATTCTTCGGGAGAACGCTGCGGCTGACGATAGCCGTTTTTTCTCGCCTTAAAATCATTGGTCATAGATATTACCTCTCTTTCAATTTATAATGCTTAGCCTTCTGTTTCTTCTTAGGCTGCTTGTGTTTGGTCTGTCTGGTTTTTGAAGGAGTTTTCTTCTTCTCCTGAATGTGTTTAGGCTGATTACGCTCTGCTTCTTTCTTCTGTCCTGCGGCGTGTTCAGCCTTATAGCGTTCCAGCTTTTCCTTTACGGAAGGCTTTTTGACGTCGGACTTGGAAGTACCCTTATCAGTGTTCGTATCTTGTTTGCCTGAGTTTTGCCTTGACTGAGGGCTTTTGTCGGCCTTGGCTGCGTCGGGGTTTTCGTGGGCATTTTCCTTTTTTTCGGAAGGCTCTGCCATAGCTTCCTCGACGATAATCTCTCCTTTAGATTTAACGGGTTCCTCAATCTGAGTTTCCTTTTTATCCTTTTCCTTTGACTTCTCAACTTTCTTAACGATGGAAGCCTTGTCAACCTTGGAGAATTCAAACCTGTCTGCGATACGCTGAATCTTTGAAGCGTCCTCCGCACGGGCGATTACATCAACCGTAGCGTTTGGATCTTTGCTGTTCTTATCACGGAGGACAGTATATAAAACACCGTAGCGCTTAGCCTGTTCGGTAAACTTTTTCAAGTCTTTGTTTTTGAAAGTAAAAACTTTCAAAGGGCTGCCTGATTTAATCATCTGTGTCAGCCGAGCTTTGCCCTTAGATTTTGATTCCTGTTTCAAGGTCGAAGCGAGCAGGGGTACTAATTCCTTAATGCCCTTGCCGGACAGCTTGACAACTTCCTCAAAACCTTCAAGGTACAGCCTGACTAACATTTCGGCAGCGTCACCGCCGTTGGTCATATTCACGGCTCTCCTTTCCTTTGGATTTTTCTTCTTCTGCAAGCACTTGTTCGAGGTGTTCCTTCATCAGTCCCGACCTCTCGGCAATGTTGTTGCAGAGTTTCACTTCCTTACGGAGTGTCCGTAGCTTCTCTGTGATTTGCGAAATCTTTTCCTTTGTCTGTGACAGCTCAACATCATCAATCTTTCTGCGTGTCATTTTTCGGAGATCTGTTCTGTCGGCAGTAAGGGATTTAATCTCGCCCTCAACAGAGGACTTATATTGTAAAAGCTGCTCGTCGGTATGAATACCGTGCTTTCCGAGCAGCCTTGTCTGTTCGCTCAGTTCATCGAGTTTCAATAACTCCTCTTTGAAATAGAAGTGAATCTGAGCGCTGTTAAGTTTTCGGTAGCTCGGCAGCTTGCCAAGCCGATAGCAGTAGTAAAGATAAAGACCGTATAAGCCGCCGATTTTCCGTATCTTATCTCCCCGTGTGGGAAGTTGATACTGACGGCTGACTACTGTGAGTTGGGTGTAACGGTGCATACCAACACGGCTTCTGTTTTCTTGTAACCGTCTGAGGATAGCTTCTCTCGTGTAGTCGTCGCCAACTCTGTTCAAACGGATAGACTTCGTATAGCCGGGCGGCTTGACAGTCCAATACTTCCTGCGTGGGTTAAAGTCATAGCCGTAACCCATATCTCTCAGAGCATAACCAACCTCTGCTACACTTTTGCTGTGTTCAAGAGCGTGGTTGATAGCGTCACGGATCAGTTGATACCTGTTTGGCATACCCGCTTTTTCGAGCTTTTCAAAATAGTAATTGGTAGGTCGCTCAAATTTAGGATTTGAATTGAAATGCAAGCTATACTCTTTACAAACAGCGTCGGCGATATGTCTAAACTTAAACCAATTCTTTTCATTATCCACCATTCGCTTGCCGTCAACAAAAGAAATACTGTTGATAACGAAGTGACAATGCAAATGATGAGTATTAAGATGGCAAGTTACAACCACCTGATACCGCTTGCCCCAAGCTCGGCGAGCAAACTCCATTCCAACCTCTTGTGCTTTCTCAGGAGTGATGTCCTGCTCCTTGAAGCTCATATATCCGTGATAGGCTTGAATACCATCTGTCTTACCAAAATATTCTTTGGTCGTTATGAATTGGTCACGGGCAGTTGAGGGGTTGCAGTTGATACCGTCAACAAAAAATTGTTTCTCGGTTTTCTCCTCGTCCTTGGCATAGGTGAGAACATCGGCAAGTGCCTGATACTGCTCCTCGGTATATTTCGGGTTGCGAGTTTTATTAGGATTGTTGGCGTAGTCAATAACCTTCCCTAAGTTGGTTTTGACCGCCCATAGCTTTGTTACTGCCATTTCAAATCCAATTTGTCAGGGCGTAAGAACACGCTCTCAATATCTGCCTGAAATTTGTGCCAACGCTCCGCTTCACGGTAGAGCATTGGAGCGTCAACAAAGCCAAGTGAGTTTGCTTTTGCGGCGAGCTGATTGATATTGTTGCCGATAGCCGACAACTCTCGCATAGTTTCAAAGAAACGCTCGTCAGGCTTTTCCTTTGGTGCGTAACCTTTCATCAGCAAACGAATAAGTGATGATTCATTCAAGCAAGTCATAGCTGCCTTGCGCTGCCAATCATCACGCTCCTCTTTGGTCAGGCGTATATGTTTATCATAGCTTCTCCTCATCTGCGGCCTTTTCCTCCTTATCCTTCATCTCGTAATGATTCAGGCGGTTGATTTGAAGCAGACACATCATAGTCACACCAAGAAATCCGCCGAGGAAACAGCCGAGTATGAATAAAAGAATTCCGTTCATTATATCAGTCCTTTCTTTACGGGGTATTAGGGGGCAGCCCCTAACAAGCTCTGCACTGTTTTATCCGCTTCGTGGATACAAACAGTATGCTTGCTAAGATTATACATCTAACACAGGGGCTACCGATTTCTTCAAGGTTTAGCGTTCCATATCACGATTTTTCGGATTAACCGGATAGGCTTTTATCTGTCCGTTTTGCTTGTAAAACCGTTCAGGATATTTGAATTTCTCGGCGTATTTCTTCTCCAAATCTTTCGGAAGGCTCTTAAAGTTTTCCGATCCAACAGGAGCATACGCAATAAAGAAATCTCCGGCGATAATCTCAATCATTTCCTTACTATGCTCGTCATAGACGGCTCTATTCAAGGAGCTGCCGTTCATTTTGCCTTCCTCGTTGCAGATTAAAGCGACCTCATCATCAAAGGGCATATACTCCTCAATATACCCACCGACAAGACGCTGCATTGCTTCAAGGGAGTTGTCAATGGAAACCGTTTGCGGTAACTTACCGACCTGCAAATAGAGAACGGTAATCTTATTTTTGCTGACGGTATCCTGTGCCTTCTCAGGCTCAAAACTAATCGTCTTGAAGCCGAAATTGTCGCAGTAGTAGAAACCTTTTTCTGTGTTATCGCTCTCGACAATCTCAACAACATCGGACACCGAAAGCGATCTGCCTTTATATCCTGCGGGGTGTTCCTCGTTGAATTTTCTGTAAACATCTTCAAGCGAATGGCAGTCAACATCACCGCTGAAAATCTTGTCGTAAATCTCAGCCTTGACCATCTTACTGCCCGTGAGCTTTTGTACTTCGTCCAATCCGAAGAACATCAATCGTTTATCGTCACGCTCGTGGTCGATTTGATAAATGTTAATCTTCATCTATCGGTCATCGTTCCTTTCCTTGTATTTGTGTTTTTGTATATTCAGTTGTAAACATAAAAAGTCGTTGAAATCCTTGCCTTGCGGCGGAGGTAACAGGGCGACCTGAAACTCTTTTTGAAGCCTATTTTTGAGTGCAACGGCGGCTTCTCTGCCTTTGCTGTCACTGTCAAAATGGATAGCGATTTTCTGTGTGTGAGGGTGTTCTTGCAGATAATTCACAAGGGCAACAGGGACTTTCACAAGCTCCTTATCTTTGTTCGGTGAGTAGATTCCCGCAAGGGACAACAGATTGAAACGGCGGTAATCATAGCCCCTCATTTTCAGTAATGTAGCGTAAGATAAAAGGTCAATGGGACATTCAAAAATGTGGACTGTGTTGCTCTCACTGTTCGCCAATCTGAATGAATAATGCTTATCACTACCCGAACAGTCACCCAATATCCGCATACTGCCCGTCGCTCGGTAGGAAGCGTACCTCGGTTTGTTTTCCTTATCAAAGCCCACAAAAACAACATTATGGTACGGAAGGCTCTCGAAAATTCTCCCCTCGGCTACGCATAAATCTATCAGCTCTCGGTCTATTCCTCTGCCGCTTAGATACCTGTAAATCACTCTGTTGGAAGCACTTTTATCCGGCAGAAGTAAAGGCTTTGACTTTCTGTTTTTCTTCTGTTCTACATAGACGGGCGGCTCAACCGCACACTTTCCGATGATAGTTTCTACGGCTCTCGTGAAGCCTAAACCTCGTACTTTTACGAGGTAGTCAAGGGCGGAGTAACCACCAATGCCCCTTGACCACCAATACCAATTACCGTTGGAAATCTTCAAGCTGTCGTGGCTGCGGGTGCAGTAAGTGTCTGCGGAAAACTTGACCAACTCTTGCGGCTCGTAGTTCCGCAAATAAGTGAGCAAGTCCATTTCTCTCGCTTTGGCAACAGCCTGAGCGTCTATATACGGCATAGCCGTTATCTTGCGTCGAGCGTCTGATTTTTCATCTCACGCACCGCCGAAGTCGCACGGTCTTTGATGGTATCCCGCAGTATATCGTTGTAGCTGTAATCGTTATGCAGCCACTCGCTGTAAAGAGCGTCAAGCGGATGGCTCAGGCGAAGCAAAGCTCTTGCTTCGTTCTGAGTAAGGTTGCTGTCGCCGATACTGCACACCAAATCTTCCTTTATAACCTTCTCATAGGCACGGCTCAGCGCTTCGTTGGCAGGGAGCTTTTCAAGCTCCTCAACCAACTCCTTATGCTCCTGTGTAACCTTCTTGAAAAGAAGTTCATTGTAATTATTGTCTGTCATAACAGTAATTCCTCCTTATCGTTCTTCTCTGTTGTTTCTGTCCCGTATCTGCTGTGAATCCTTTTCGTCAGGCTCACCGCCGACAACGGGAACGTCGCCCTGATTCATATCGAGCAAGACGTTCAGCTCGGTCAACCGAGCCATTTTTTGTTGTAATTCGTCCTCTTGGGCGAATGGTTTTTCCACCTCGACCTTTGCGGTTTCGAGCTGGGCTTGAGTGTTTGCGAGTTGTTCTTCCGCTTTATCCAGACGGCTTTCAATACCGTCGATAGCGTTGTCCAAACGTGTGATATTACCGTGAATATCTGTGCCGAGTGTAATGTGGTAAGATGAGTTTTCCCTAAGAGTTACTACATAAGCTCGCTCATACTGATTAAACTCAATTTCCATCTTGAAACCACGATATTCACCGAGAATCTCTGTATCGGCGTTCGTTTTCGTTTTGCAAAACTCGATGATAGCTTTGCCCGCTTCGGCTTTATCCTTGTATTCAGTACCCTGAATTGTCATACCGACAAACTTGCCGTCAATTTCCTTCGGGTGCGTTTTTTGGATTTCCAAATCAGCTTTTAAGCCTTTGATTCGTGCTGTTTGCAAAGCGATTTCCTGCGGATAAAACTTGATGATTTTATCTTCAAGGTCGTACTTCTGAGAGAGGTAATAGGATTTAAGCATTTTCAGTTTGTTCACCTGAATGTCCAAATCCATCTTCTCTTTGATGTACGGATTGCCTGTTGCCAGCATCTTAATCTCGGCGTAGGAAAGTGCGGTATCATCAATATCCTCAGCGGAACGGACGGGCGATTTGCTCGTCATAATCTGCGCCGAAAACTTTTGCTTACCCTCGACAAGCTGATACATATATGCGTCAAAGGTCTGCTCCGTTACATAACGGTAGATATGAACATCAGTGTTCTCGTTACCCTGTCGGATAATACGTCCCGAACGCTGTTCAAGATCACTCGGTCGCCACGGACAATCAATATCGTGCAAGGCTATGAGCTTATCCTGAACATTGGTTCCAGCACCCATTTTTTGAGTTGAACCAAGTAAAACTCTGACCTCGCCCTTGCGGACTTTTTTGAATAGCTCCTGCTTCTGAACCTCGGTTTTTGCTTCGTGAATGAATCGTATCTCACTTTCCGGCACACCTCGCTCAATCAGCTTTTGCCGTATATCCGTATAGACGGAAAACTCTGCGTCAGACTTAGGTGTCGAGAGGTCGCAGAACACAAGCTGCGCTGATTTCTTGTCTGCGTTTTCTTCCCATATCTGATAGATATTGTTCACGCAAGCGTTGATTTTACTGCCCTCAAAGTCAGGGAGCATAGGACTAATCATACGCTGGTCAAGAGCGAGTTTTCGTCCATCGTTCGTGATTTTGAGCATATTATCTACGCTCGGATCGACGCTGCCACCTCTGACTTTATCAGCTCGCTCCGCAAAACTCTCTACCATTTCCTTCTGATAATCAGACGGCTTCACGGCAATATTATGATAGTGGGGAGTGGGCGTCGGAAGGTTAAGCGTGTCCGCCGTCCGTATATCCGCCACCTGTTTGAACATCGCCATAAGTTCAGGAAGATTGTAAAACTTCGCAAAGCGGGTTTTAGTTCTGTATCCCGTACCTTCGGGCTTCAACTCATAAGCGGTAACGGTTTCACCGAAAGTGGAAGCCCAAGCGTCGAAGTGTTGCAAGCCGTTTTCTAACAGGGTATTGTATTGTAAATACCTCTGAATAGTGTACAGCTCAACCATAGAATTGCTGATCGGTGTTCCCGTAGCGAATACGGTTCCTCTGCCGCCTGTCAGCTCGTCGAGGTATCTGCATTTCATAAACAGGTCTGAGGCTTTTCTGCGCTTCTGTTTGAGCGATGCCGCCGACGTTACGCATTTTCGTTGCGAGGAAAAGGTTTTTATAGAAATGGCTCTCGTCAATAAAAAGCCTGTCTACGCCAAGCTCCTCAAAGGTGACAACATCATCTTTACGGCTTTGGTCGTTGAGTTTTTTCAACTTCGTTTGCAGTGATTTGCGGCTCTTTTCAAGCTGCTTGATGGAGAAGTTTTCTCCTTTATTAGCTTTGAGTTCCGCTATACCATCGGTAATGTCATCAATCTGCTGTTCGATTAAGGCTCTCTGTCGCTCAATACTCATCGGGATTTTCTCAAACTGAGAGTGTCCGATTATGATAGCGTCGTAATCGCCCGTGGCTATTCTGCCGCAGAAACGTTTACGGTTTGCGGTTTCAAAATCTTTCTTTGTCGCCACCAGAATATTCGCCGCCGGGTAGAGCTGTAAAAACTCCGCAGCCCATTGTTCAGTGAGGTGATTCGGTACAACAAATAAAGACTTGGAGCACAATCCAAGCCTTTTACTTTCCATAGCAGCCGCAGTCATCTCAAACGTCTTCCCAGCCCCAACTGCGTGTGCAAGGAGCGTATTTCCGCCGTATAAAATGTGGGCGACGGCGTTCTTTTGATGTTCTCGGAGTTCGATTTCGGGATTCATACCGCTAAAGGTAATGTGACTTCCGTCGTACTCACGGGGACGGGTACTGTTGAATTTTTCGTTGTAGAGTTTACAGAGCCGCTCACGGCGCTGTGGATCTTGCCATATCCATTCCTTGAAGCCTTCTTTGATAAGCTCCTGCTTCTGTAAAGCGATAGTCGTTTCCTTTTTATTCAGGACAGGTTTACGTTTACCAAACTCGTCCTCTACATAATCAAAGATACGAACGTCACGGAGATTGAGGGTTTCTTCAATGATTTTGTAGGCGTTAATGCGGTCTGTACCGTAGGTACGGTACGCTTTGATATTCGTAGGATCATAGCTCTTTTTCTCAATATTCCACTCGCTGGTATAGGGAGAATAATGGAGCTTTATATCCCACTGTGCGTAACGGGGCGTATCAAGAAACTCATAGATAAACTGCTGCACTATCTCAGGCGGTATCCAAGTAGCGCCGAGCCTGACGGATATTTTGGAAGCCGTCAAAGGCTCAGGCTGCACCTTTTCAAGAGCCTGAACATTGATAGAATATTCAGGCTTATTAGCCACCGCAGCTCGTGCAATTTCAAGTTTTTCCCGGACATTGCCGGAAAGATACTCGTCCGCTATCAGGTATTTGTCCTCATAATGCGGATTGCCCTCGTGCAACGGATTCAGATAGATTACGCCTTTGAGTTCGTTGTAAATCTCCTGTTCGGATTTGCCTGTCAGCTCACGCATATAGTCCATATCGACCTTTGCTTTTTCTCCCATAGAAACGGCGAGCGCTTCGGAAGCTGTATCTACCGAGGTCACGGGTTTGTATGCTCTGACGGTACGCTTATAGAAAATATCCGCCTTGCGTTCAAGGTTGCCCTCATCGTCGAGCACCTCTAATGAGGATAACAGGGAATAGGAGCTGTCCCGTGAGAACGCCATATTATTGGCACGGCTGCTGATCAGTCCGTACTGTTTTGTGAAGCTGTCATACAGCGTATTCAGGCGTTCCATTTCCGTTTTTATCTCGCTGTCGGGATAATCTTCCGTCTGTAATTCCAACAGGTGACGGACGGAATTGCGGATTTGAATTAAGCCCTTTATTCTGCTCTCAGCCGTCGCCGACATTTCGACGGGCGACATTCGGCTGTTCTCACGGAAATAGATTACATCGTCAAGCAGCGTGTATGAGAAGTTCCTGACAGTCGGATCAGCGGGAATAGAATTATCTTCTTCCTTCAGCTCCTCGTCCTGCTCATATTCGTCAATCTCGCCGTGAATATTGGCTACAGCTTCATCGAGCAGGCTTTCAAGGTCTGCGTTTTCATACGGCACGCAGGTGGATTCCTGACCGAAACGACCGGATACCATTTGCATATCACCGAGAATCATTTCGGGGTGCTCAACAAAATAGCTGTTCATTCGGATACCGTTTTCTTCGGTATCAAGGTGTACCCAATCAGGTTCAATATCTACGATTCGGTCACGCTTTTGAAGGATAAGAATATCCGACACGACCTCTGTACCTGCGTTGCCCTTAAAGGTGTTATTCGGTAAGCGGATAGCTCCGAGAAGCTCGGCTCTCTGCGCTATGTACTTCCTGACAGCAGGACTTTCTTTGTCCATCGTGCCTTTAGAAGTTACCAACGCCATAACGCCGCCCGGACGGAGCTTGTCGAGGGATTTTGCAAAAAAGTAGTCGTGAATAAGAAAATGGTTTTTATCGTAGCGCTTGTCGGCTACACTGAAATTACCAAACGGTACATTACCAACAACGCCGTCAAAGAAGCTGTCGGGTATCTCCGCTTCCTCAAATGGTTGTGCCGCAATAGAGGAACGCTGATAGAGCTGCTGTGCGATACCTGCGGAAATCTTATCAATCTCAACGCCATATACACGGCTGTTCTCCATACTCTGCGGCAGCATACCGATAAAGTTACCGATACCGCAGGACGGCTCCAAAATGTTGCCTTCCTTAAAGCCCATCTGTTCCATAGCCTTGTAAATAGCTGAAATCACGACGGGCGGGGTGTAAAATGCGGTCAGCGTACTTTCTCTCGCAGACTGATATTCTTCGGGTGAGAGTAAGCCATAAAGCTCTGTAAACTCGTCCGCCCACGCTGTATTGTTTTCGTCAAACGCTTCGGGGATTCCGCCCCATCCGACATACTGTGCGAGGACTTGTTGTTCTTCGAGTGTGGCAAATCTGTTGTCAAACTCACATTCTTTCAAGACACGGATAGCTTCAACATTTCTGCGAAAACGTGCCTTTTTGCCAACCTCCTCTAACTCAAAGGCTTTGAGGTCAAAGGTATGACGGTCAGCCATAGGAATGTCAGGGTGAAGGTCAAAGGTCTGTGCCTTTGCTCTCGGTTGACGCTCCCAAGCGGGTGTGATTTCTTCCTGCTGTGTCTGTTGTTCTTCAATGGCACGGCGAACAAAACCTACCTTTTCGGAACGGAATATTGGAAAACCGTTAGTGTCCTCAAAGGTAATATCACGCATTGAAACATCGCCGTTACTGCCCACGCTCTCAACAATGAATTTGCGGTCATCAAGCGTCAGCTCCTGTTCGATAAGGTCAGAGTTGTCGGCAACGGCTTCTGCGTCAGCCATAACCTGTTGAATAAATGGATCACTGTTCAGCTTATCTTCATCGACAAGCTCACCGTTGACTATCCCTGCGTCCTCAAGCTGCTGACGAATAACTGCGGGATCTACGTCGTCAAGTTCGTCGTGTTCCTCATAGAACGGTGTAAGCTCCTCATCGGACACATAAATGAGGTCGTCAAACTCCATACCGACCAAGCCGTTCTCGACAATATCCTGCAAAGAATCGTATTGCTCAGTGCGGACAACGGTATCATCAATCTTTGTTTCGATACGAAAATCAACAAGGTTTACATTAGCCGTTAATTCGTGCTTTTCGTCCTCTGTGGTTGTGTATGCGACGTTGATTTCAGATAAATCGTCGGGTAACTCAAAGTCATCTGTACCAAATTCTCTAATCGAATATTCGGAGAGAATTTCTGTTGCACGCTTCAATAAAAAATCGTACTCTGATTGTGGTTGCGGTTGGTCGATGATTTCAAAATGCTGTAACGGGTTAGGTAGTCTATCAATAAAATCGTGGGGCATTGTATTTCCATCTGTGTCCATATACAAATAAACTGCCATTTTAACGTCAAAGGTACTTTCCTCCTTGATGTCCTTTTCAAGCATTGTAGGATTGGTGTACTCAATCGAGTTTTCAATTTCCCCATTAGCGTTGATGTAATCAATTCTGCCAACAGGGTGTGACTGAATAGGCTCGTGCGCTCTATCAGATTCCATAAGATAAAACTTGCGGCTATGATTCTCGTCAATATTCGAGATACCAACCTTATGTCCTCTGTCAAGGAGCATATTCAGATTGGTTTCAAGCTTGCTTGCCGGAAAGCCGCACATCTTAATATCTTCATCGGAAGAAATCATACGCCTTGTTAATTGCAGTCCCAACGCCTGAGATACAAGTTCTGCGTCGTCGCCCATTGCTTCCAAAAATTCACCTATTCTATACAGAATAATGGTGTCGGGATGTTCGTCCTTTAACCTGAAATATTCCTGCATAAGAGGATTGTATTTTGAATAATCACGCTGGGAGGTTTCCTGTTCTTTTTCGGGTTGTACGGCGACCTTCAAATGGTCGTTCATCGGGTTTTCTTTGACCTTTGCGTCAAACTCTGCCCTCAGCATTTCCTTGTTGAATAACGGGAAATTCTTGTCAAAGAGCATTACACGGTCATCATCAACGGAGAGGATTTCATACTCGCTTGCGCCGATATATACCGAAGCACCAAGCGTATATCGGTATTCAAACTCAACAGGCTTAGGCTCAGACTTTTCTGACGGCGGCGTAAAAAGTGCTTCACGGATTTTTCGCTCAGCGGCTCGCTCTGCCCGCAGTTCTTCCTGACGTTCAAGCCACCTCGGATAATACTCTTTTTCTTTTGAGTTGAGATAACGGTCAAGTTTGATAAGTTCACCGATACGCTTTTCAACGTAATTCCAAGTGAGCATTTGTCGTGGAGAGCCTTCGTCATAGCCAAGACGCAATTCAATACCTTTTCCGCTGTGATCCTCACCAACACCTGTGTACGGTACAGCGCTTGACGAGCCGCCTATGCCATACTCTTTTTTGAGGAAAGATATATTTTCGCTCTTTGATAGTGATTTCTGATATTGCTCATAAATCCGCAGTTTGCCTTCGGATACACCGCTTCCTCTTGTGAGAGCTGCGTCGATAAGCTCCTGCGAAAAAGAAAAGGCAGGATTGTTCCTTCCTGCCGATTCTGTAATAAGCTGTAATTGTCCGTCCTGTGACGGTAATGGTTTAATAACGCTGTGCAACATACCAAGCAAGCGCATTGCTTCAAAGTGTCCGGCAACAACGTCCCAACGATGAAAGCTCTGTCCTTCACGGTCAGGATAACGACCTTTCCAAATGAGTAATCCGTTCTCGTAGGTCTTATAGCCTACACGGGTATCATCTGCAAGGATAATCTCCGTAAAATCATCGTTGAATATACTGCGGATATACTCGGTACGCTTTTGAATGTCTGAAACACCTTCAAAGTATCCTCGGATTTCATCAAGGCTTGCCTTGAGGTGCGGTGTAGTAGCAAGAATCTCATTCACCACTTCATCGACACCGAAGAATGGGTGTTTTCTGAGTTCTCCGTCCTCGTCAAAGATGTTGAAATTGGTGTCACCTCTGACATACTTGTCGCTTGTTATAACAGCGAGGATACTACGGCGCTGCTCCACCTGCTTATATACTCTTTCAAAATCCTCACTTGCCGATTCGGGAATAATAAGTGCTTTCATTTTATCCAAAAGCCTTTCTGTATCTTCGGCGTGATTAAAAGTGTAGCTGAGCCGTACAAATGCCTGTGTGCGGTCAGTTCCAAGATTTAATTCAGAGTATAGGTGCGGGTATCTTTCAAAGAAATTTACCACATTACCGATAAGCTGAATGGTATCAGCGGTAGAAAAAACAGGCTCAAAATTCTGAGCCTGTTCTTCGGGATTTAAGCGTAAATCAGTTCCGCTTGTACGATCTCCTGTGCTGAGTGCCGGAGATTGTTCATCAGGCGTGTCCACTTCATCGGATCTTCCACTTTCAGCTTCTCCGTCACGCCCTCCTGAGCTGCCGTCTGTTTGAGCAGGCGTTCCTCCATCTCCAGCGCTGTCTGTTCGATTTCCGCCAAGTGTTCGGTCAGCTTGCCCTTCGTCAGCAGATTGGTATAGAGGATTCTGCGCTGACGATACAGATACTTCCTCCTCATCTGAGCGTACTGTCCCAGCTCGACCTTCGGCTGTTCGGGAAGCGTCAGATTGGGAAGCAGATAATCGCCCTGCATTGTGTAAGTCAGTTCTGCCATCTTCAAAACTCCTTTCATTGTTTCTGTCATTAGTATATTCAGGTTGCCTGTTTTCCGCAAATGTGCGATTCTGTCGGTTGAGTGCCAAAACGGTTTTGGATACTTCCGATAAGCCCATCTCGGCAATAGCGCTGGTAGCGACGCCGAGTGCGTTCAGGGTGTCATCGGAATTGAAATTAACAACGTTTCTGAAATCGTCATCGTCAAAATACATTTCGGTATCAATGCCGAGCCTTGTCATCAGCATATACGCAACGCTGTTTGTGACAAGCTCTTTATACATAGCTGTTACGCTGTCCTCACCTAAACCTTCAAGGAAGGTGTCGTTGGTGCCGGCAATCAAGTCTCTGATATAATCAGGCGTGTTATCCTCGACAGCGTTGTTTGCCGCCGACATTATCGCTTTCGCAAGGCTATCCTTATCTTCGAGGTCGCCGAAGCTGCTTTCAAGCGTAGCAATCACATCATCTGTATATTCGGGCTGCATAGTCCAAATAGGGATAGCTCGTGAGTATTCGCCTGCGTGAGTGTCGGATATATCGAAGTAATGTACTAATTTCTGTGAAACGCCGTCGTGCCTTTCAAAAACGGCAATGCCTTTTGCCCCTCGGTTTACCCAGCGTCCAAAAGTCCTGTTCCACCGGTCTATCTGGAGAACAGCGGTTGCTTCCGGTTTCTGAGCGTAAATAAGGAGCTGTTCGTCAAAGCGCAGTCTGTAATTATAACAGGCTGTGCGTAAAAAAGCCGCCCATTTATCGGGCGACAAAACCTCTTTCGAGGTATCTACATATAGTTGTGAGATAAGGTCAAACTTTCTCGCCATAGGAAAAGCACCTCCTTATCTTGCGTCGTGATTTCTGTTTTTAGGCTTGATTAAAGTTCCTTTCTCGGTATAGTTTTTAGGATCAGCGTCCGGCTTATCAAAGCCAAAACGTGAGCCTTGCTTCATTGCCGCATACTGCGCCTTTGTAACGCCGAGCTGTTCGTTCAGCTTATTTACCATTGCACGGTTTTCGCTCGGTCTGCCGTTTGCTGATTTAGCGTCGGTGTAGCCAAGCTCGCCCTTATTGATAATCGCTATCATATTTAAGCCTTCAACAAAGGTGTAGCATTGGTCGGGGAGCGACGCTCGAAGCGGTACAACAACATTGCCTGACTTTTCGAGTAGCTCCGCAAATTCGCAAATATGGCGAAGATTTCTGCCATATTCAAAATGATAGTCGTCGATATATCGAACATCATACCTTTCGGAACGGTCACGCAAACCGTTGTGCGTATCAAAGCTGCCATCGGGCTTGCCGATTACGATTTGGTCGCCGTCATACAGCCTGAATTTCTCGTTGTAATGGGAATCAATAAAGCGAATCCCACGCTCCGCCTTTTCAAGATGGTGGTCAAGCCAATCCTTCTTATAGCAGTAGCAGTAAAGATTGTAGTTACCCTTATACGGGTTAAGCCGCATTAGAAAGGCGTATTTCTTCGTGTTTACTCTCACGCCGTAATCAACGCCTGTATTATAAGCGAATACGTTGTCGCTGTTAATACAAAAATCTTCAAGTTGATCACGTTTGGAAAGAAAACCGCTGTCCTTTCTTAATAAGTTGATGACGGTATCAATCTCGTCTTTGAAATCCTGAGTATTGAGTTCGTCACGGAAACCGTTCCACGTTGAGAAGAATTCCGCACCGTGCACACCCATATCCGCACGAATGTAGCCGATCAAGCCCGTCTGCGAGGATATTTGCTGGCTGTTGCGATAGGTGTAAAGGTATTCCTTGCCTTTCAGGGGAACGCTCTTAATCTCCATTGGAAACACCGCCCTTGCTGCATCCGTAGCCGAGAGCTTCCAGCACCATATCACCAATAGGAGCTGCGTATTCGTAGATGAAAGTGAGGCCGCAGTCGTCCTTCTCTGCTTCGGTAAAGAAATGCTGCTTTACGCTCAAGGGAGTACCTTCCTTGAATGTAAAATAGACGTAATTGCCGAAACCCTCTCGGTCAATGTCGTAGGAGCAAAGGTCGCCGTTTTCGTCGATATACCATTCCGCAAGGTCGAAATCTTCGTCAAAGCATTCGCCGAGATTACCTGAATCAATCACCTTGACGTGATTTGAGCAGTTATCCTTGTTGAAATGATCGGAGAAGGAAGCGATAACGATAATCGGCTTGCCGATGGATACCTCGTCGAGCTTTGCTTTCATATCCTCAAAATATCTGAAATTGACGGAGTGCATAAGCGCCGTGATTTCATTTTCATCAGCCGACGGAAATTCCCGTCTTAATTTTGCTTTCAGGCACGGTACCATCAGGTCGATACTCGTCCATATAGTAATGCGGTTATTGTTCTTTCTGTTCATCAAACATACCTCCAAGATAAGAATAGAGCTTGTTGCTCTTTGTGTATTGTTGTAATTCGGATATGATACTCATATCCTGTACGGTTAAGCCTTCGATGCGGAAAACATTTTGAAAGTTAATGCTCTGCAAGTCCTTTTCGGATTTGAAGCCCGCTTCAAAAAGTTTTGTCAGCACCTTAAACCTTTGCTGGGGTGTGATAACGGTTTTATCAGCCATTAGTTACCCTCCTTGTCTAAGGCGTAGTTCGTGTATGCGATAACGCCTTTGTTTCTTCTTCGGCGGACAGCAGGCGAGCAGCCGAGTTCCGGGAGAATCGCCTGAATCTTCTGCCTTGTTCGCCGAACGCTATCAAAGCCGGGACAGCCCAGCTCCTTATAGTTGGTCATAACTTCTTCAAAGGAGAGGTGTGTGTTACCGTGAGTTTCGCTTATGCAATCACGGCAAACGTAATAATATAATCTCATATCGTCGTCACGAGCGTCGGGATTTGAAATCAGTACGTTTAACACCATATTCTCCACGGTTTTTAACTTATACATTCCTACCTCCTAAAACTGACGGGCGACCTTATGAGCCGCCCGTCGTGTTGATAATCATTTCTTGTTGTTGCGGTTCTTGATCTGAAGAAAGATGAAACCGCCGATAATGAAAACAAGTAAAACGATAGCAATAATCACTTTCATTATGCTGCCTCCTTGTTATGCTTCTTACTCTTTCTTACAAGAGCTGTCACGCAAGCCGCAATACCGGCTGCCGAAATACCTCCGATCATCAGCCAAAGGCTGCCCGGAGCACTGTCATCGCCTGTCTGCGGAACGTGGATTTTTTCGTTGTGCATTTTGACGCTGGCGGTCTTGCCGTACTCAATCTCGACAACCTCGTCATCGGGAAGAATATATCCGGCAGAAGCGTCGTTATTCACCTCAGATACGACATACTTACCAATGCGTAAACCCTCAATGAGAATTTCGCCGTTCTTATCGGTCTTAAAGGTCTTGTCATAGCCATTCTCGCCTGTTACACGGAAAGAAATGCCTTCAACTTTATTATCGGAAGAAGTCTTAACGATTTTGAGCGAGCCTTTCATAGCTTCATTCAGGAAGCCCTTGCCTGCGTTGTTCTCAACATCGTAAGTCTTACCGTCAGTTTCGATAAAGACGGGATAGGTGTTTTCATCGAGGATAAAGCCGTCGGGAGCCTTCTTCTCTTTTACAAGATAGTGACCATAAACAAGGTCGTCCATCTCATAAATGCCTGTGTCGGTTTCCTTGATTTCGCCGAGCAGCTTATCGTCCTTGTCGAGCTTACCGTCAGCGTTGGTATCGGAATAGATTTCAAATACTGCGCCTGTCAGCTTATTGTCGGGATAATCAGCGTCAACCTTTGTGGTCTTAACATTGCCACGAATATGCTCGTTGACAATCTCGATTTCAACTACATCGCCGTCCTTCCCGATTGTAACGGGATAGACAGTATCATTGAGTACAAAGCCTGTCGGCTGTTCGATTTCTCTGATATACCAAGTGCCGTAAGGAATAGTATCCTCGCCAAAGGTGAAGCTGCCGTCCTCGGCTGATTCTGTTGTCAAGGTTGCGTTTTTCGCAGTAAACTCTGCGTCTGCGCTCTTAAACAGCCCGATAACTGCGCCGCCGAGTGCTTCGCCGTTCTCGTCAATCTTTTTGCCGGAAACAGTACCGTAAATCAGCTCATTGGTGATAGGCTCTCCGTTATTCACGGTGAGGTCAACGGTCTTTGTGTTTTCACCCTCGTATTCAAATACAACGGGGAATTTGGTGTCGGTCAGGATATAATGCTCGTCAGTCGCAAGCTCCTTGACGTAGTAACTGCCAAAGGGAAGGTCGGTGCCGACAAAGCCGTTACCGTTTTCATCAAGCGTGATGATCTCAATCAAGCCGTCTGAGGGAATGGTGGTTCCGCTTGAAGATACAAGCTCCTCGGTGGCGAATAAGCCAAAGGAAATGTTCTTGATTTCCTCGTTAGTACCGATGTCAAACGGCTCGTTAGTTTCAAGCCACTTTTCGAGGTTTACATTAACCTTCTGTCTTTCGTTGTAGAACGATGTAGAGGTTTCTGTGATTTCTACGGTCTGGTCATCGTAGACAAGCTCCACATTATGAGTTTCAGCACTGAGTACCATTCCGTAGGGAGCGTAGATTTCTTTGATATCGTACTTGCCAAGATAGAGCGCCTTGCTTTTAGCAAAGCCGTCATTATTTGTGGTTACGGTATCTACAAGGTCGCCCTTGTGATTGTGGACTGTACCGTCGGGAGTGATAATATCTTCTGCGGCACGGATTTCATAGGTAGCGCCTTTCAGTCCTGCGGTTTCATAAACAGGCTTGTAAATGGTGGGGATTTCGTTACCTTCATCATCAGTACCGCCGCTGACATTTACGCCGTAGAACACTTCGCCCTCTTTGGCGATGGTAATCTTGCCTTTCTGAGCGTAGTTTGCCTTATTTACCTTAGTCAAAACAATGCTGCCCTCCTCTGTGGAGTTTTCTTCTGTGATGTCAAAGGTGATAGGTGTACTGTCAAGCACATAGCCGTGCGGAGCCTGCACCTCTACGAGCTTATAGCCCTTATCGTACACGAGCATTTCGGGAGTGATAAGATAGCCCTCGCTGTTGGTGTAGAATGTGTCGATTGTGAGATTCGAGGGGTATGGAACGGACATAGTGATCAGAGTATTATCGGGTGCATAAATCTGGAATCCCGCTCCCTCATAGGGGATGGTTCTTCCTGATTCAGCATCCACCTTAACAACCTTAAGATAGGACTCGAAGATATCATTATTAATGATGAAGCTGTACGGCTTAGAGTTGTCGCAGACGAATACATCGAAGTCGTCAACATAGTGTCTGCCTTCCCAGCCGTAGGTCTGATGGACGGTGTAAGTGCCATAAGGCAGCTTCTTTGATTTTGCGTATCCCTTTTCGTCGCAGATAAGGGTATCACGCTCACTGTCCTTTGCTTTGTCAAAACTCCCTGCGCTTTTGAGAAAGAGCTGAAACGTGGCTCCTTCTTCGGGTGTTTCGATTTTAGTCTGTCCCTGATCGGTGTGCTTAATGATTTCAATATCGCCCTTGATAACGTCCTCGTTTACGCTGAGAACGCATTTGTTGTGTTCAATGGTGTATTTCTTGGCTTCTGCGCCGACAGGATAGACGGTCTTATCGAGTTGATAGCCCTCAGACGGCTCAATCTCCCTGATAGTCCAATTATCGCCGCAGACATATTCCTTTGTAGTGAATTTGCCGTGCTTATCGGTGGTGTAGGTATCAACCAGCTTATCGCCGTCATAGATGCCGTACTTTGCTCCGGCAAGCGTAGCGTCGCCCTGTGCCTTCTTTGCTTCAGCATCGGTCTTTTCTACGGTTACGGTAAACTTCTTCAAAACATTGATAAATTCACGTTTAGTCGCCTTGTCCCAAACAACAGGTGCAGTCTGTGACTTAGGTACAACATAGCGAATGGAAGTATCTACCTCTTCAAGGGTATAGGGGTTATCGCCGCTTACAAGGATATTCTTAAAGTTGGCTATGCCGTTCTTGTCGGTGGTAGCATATTCGTCAACCTTTGCGCCTGAGAGTGATGTGCCGTAAAGGTGGAATTTTACGCCCTCGTTGAAATTATCCTCCGAGGACTTCACGACCTGAAGATTACCACGCTTCAATACATTACTGAATTTGACGGTGGCAGTCTTGTCGCTTTCTACCTTAACGGTCTGTGCTTTCTGATCCTCATATCTTTCCTCAGTAACCTCAGTAACGGTATATGTGCCTACCTTGAGGTCATCGAGCTGGAATTCGCCCTTTGAATTGGTGGTTACGGTCTTGCTGTAATTGTCAGCGCCTGTAATCTTGAATTTTACGCCGTCAACCTTTACGTCATCAGAGGCCTTGACAATTTTGAGCGAGCCTGCCAAGGTCTTAACAGCGAAATATGCTGTCTTGGTTTCGGTATCGGACTGAACGCCCGTTACAACGTCCTGCTTTGAGGAGCTGCCGCAGGCAACAAGGGTAGTTGTAACCTTCGGCATATTCTTTGTTGCGCTGAAAACAACAGCGTCGGGAATAGCCTTTGAGGAAGTCAAAGTAATCTTGTTACCCGCAACGGAAACAGTCACATCGCCTGTTTTCTTGAAGGTGTAGTCGGATAAAATTTTGTTGCTGTCTGTCAGCGTAAGACTGTACTTGCCGTCGCTGTATTTCAGTTCCTTGACGTTACTCTTTGCCTTTGCCTGTGTATCGTAGGAAAAGCTCGGAATGACATTGTAGTCATTCAGCTTGGCGATAATCTTGTTGTAGTTGGTCTTTACGTTAGGATTTGATCCGCCCGAAGTAATGCCGTCGATAAACTTGGAATTACTGAGCTTAAACGTAGAAGCGTCACGGTAGCCCGTGCAGAATTCCCATACAACAAGCTGGGTTGCAATCCACTTCTGTCCGTCAGTACCGACAAGGCTGGAGCTGCTGCCTGACTTTCCGAAAAGAAGGGCGAGATTGACCGCCTTCTTCTGAGTCTTGCTGAGTGCGTTCCACGCAGCCGAAGCGTCGGTTGTCAGGGTGTTGCCTGAATAGAGCGAGTGTCCCGGCTCAATGCAATATGCGTCTTTGCCGTCCGCATAGATACGGCAGAGTTCCTCGCCGACAGTTCCGACGGTATAGCCGCCGTGTTCGGTGTACTTTACGAATGAGATGATATTGCCGCCTGTGTCGTAGCAGTAATCAAAGGTCACAGTGACCTCTTTTCCGGCAGCGCTGGCGGTGGGAATGATGAAAATTGAAGAAACGACAGCTACAACGGCTAAAAGGATCGCCGTAACACGCTTGGCGTTTCTCTTGTTGAAAACTTTTGTCATTGGTTTACCTCCATAAGTTTTGAATTGAAATTGTGTGTTTGAATCGGTTTGCCTGCACCTTTAAGAAAGATATTGTTTATGAGATAGAGTATATTTAAGAGATAGTATTATATCTTTCTTTTCGGATAGTACAGGTAGTCTTAGGGGTTAGAGTGTGAGAAAGGGGGAAGTCAAAAAAATAAGTTTTGCACTTCCTATCTGCTGTCACGCTCTGAACGGTGGCGCAGATACTTGGCGTAGTGTTCCAGAGCCTTGCACACATAGTCCTCCGTGTCCTTTAACTGAACATTTTTCGGAATAAGGCTTCGTACTCTGTCACCACGCAGCACAATGCGCTCACGCTGGTTGGGTTTTTCTTCCGACATAATCGCTTCAACAGCTTCCGCCGTCAGTTTGCCGCTTTCAAACATTTTCCTCATTCGGATTGTCTGGTCGTGCGACGGTGTGCAGTCGTTAATGTCAATCTGCTCTACAACGTCACGCTGACTATACTCGTCAAGATAGGACAACTCAACGGCAGGACGCATTTTGATTCTGCCCTCGTCCACAAGCTCCAAAAGTTCAGGGACAAGGTTAGTCAAGCGAATATATCTTCGGATTTGTTCACGACTTTCGCCGCTTTCTTCAGCAAGAATATCCCTTGATTTAGAATGGTGCCCCACTGGTGCCCCATTTTCTTGCCGTGGTCTGCCTGCTTGCCTTTTCATAGCTTCCAACCTCATTTTGTAAGCAAAGGCTTTCTCGCTCGGAAGTATTGTTGTACGCTGAAAATTACTCTCAACCATATATACAACAGCTTCGTCACGGGTTAAGTCCTTAATCTCACTTCTGAGGGTGGTAAGCCCGGCAAGCTCACAAGCCCGCTTTCTGCGGTGTCCGCTGACAATCTCATACCGTCCGTCCTCTTTCTGACGGAGAACGGCAGGCGTTAAAACGCCGTTTGTCTTGATACTCTCGACAAGCTGTACCATATCCTCGTCATCTCTGACGTGGAAAGGGTGATCGGGAAAGTCATCAATCAAGTCAAGCGGAATATCCCTGATCTTTTCGAGCCTTGCTTCGTCACGTTCCTCCTGTGTGGAGAAAAGGTCATCGAGCGTCGGCAGAGCGAAGTCGCTCTTTCTGTCTGCCACCTGACAACACCTCCTTTGTGAAATCAGCGTATGCCTGTGCTACCTTGCTGTTAGGCTCGTATGCGTAAATACTTTTGCCTTTGGAAGTTACCTCGGCGGCTTTGACCGCCATCGGGATTTTTGCTTTGTAGATTTTAACAACACTTCCAAAGTTGTTCCGTATTGCGTCCACAGTGCTTTTAGCAAGGTTTGTCCTGTTATCGACGAGCGTCAGCAAAATGCCGTCAATCGCCAAATTAGGATTTGTATGTGCCTTTACCTTTGAAACAGTCCGAAGAAGCTGTGTCATAGCCCTTGCAGGCAAATACTGAGCCTGAACAGGGATAATCACGCTGTCTGCTGCCGTCAAAGCATTCAAGGTCAACATACCGAGTGATGGTCTGCAATCAATAAGGATGTAGTCGTAGTTCGGCTTCACCTTGTTCAGATAGTTTTTCAAGATGTTCTCACGGCTCATAGCCGTCACAAGGTACATCTCCAGCGCTTCCAAATCCGTATTGGAAGGAATGAGGTCCACACCTTCTTCGTGGTGGAGAATACCGCTTTTTACATCTGTGCTATCGTCACGGATAATCTCGTGCATTTTGGTAGCGAGGGTAACAGGGATTTCATCGACACGCTGCCAACCAAGACAGGTAGTTAAATCTCCCTGTGGATCACAGTCAACGAGGAGCACCTTTTTACCTTTATTCGCCAAGCCAATGCCCAAGTTCATTGTGGTAGTCGTTTTTCCGACACCGCCCTTCTGATTGCATATAGCAATAGTTTTGCAGTTTGGCATTCGTTTTCCTCCTTTCAAATAGTTTTATAGCTGCCCTGCAAAAACAGCTATGTAGCTTTTCCGCTTATTTGTCCTCGACACCCCAGCGGATAGATAAATCTATATGGGAAGTTCTTCAAGTGCCTGACTGCTATCAGGCTCATAGGAATCTCACCTCTGCCGGGTTCTCCGCCAGCTCCGTAGAGAAGTATCATTATCGCTTGTGCAGGTCGTCGCCATATCGGGAGCAGCCCGATACTCACAGACGGAATTAGCGCTCGCTCCTGAAAGGAGGTCGTGGCGTACCGCTGAGGTAGCTTTACATTTCTGCTTACACAAGTAACGTACTTGAAGAAATGATATTCAGTTGTCAAAGGTCTGTGAAAAGGTCTTTTCCGATTGCTCGGAAAAAAGCCCTTTCACCTATACCCAATGGGAGAGGGTGTTTTTTAAGTCTATTTTCAAAATTTTTTTATTTTTTTTGAAAAAAGTTGAATAAACGCAAAAAAGCCGCCTGCTCCAATTAAGGAACAGACGGCTAAATAGCTTAATTTAAATGTATATTACCTTTATATTCTTTTTTCGGGATTTGTATAGCTTGACGATGATTTCATCCAATACATCAGTGTGTTTACCCTGTACAATCATTTCATTTTTGAAGTCAATAAGTGATTTCAAAACCTCGGAGCGTTCTTCATTCGTAAGATATATATGGTATTTAGGGTCTTTCATAATAATCACTTCCTTATACCATTATTATATATAGAAAGGATTTGTTTTCAATTATGCGAATAAACTACCACCATACCGCACAACTAATCTGTTAGCAGAGATTAATTGGAATTTTTAACGCTGTTAGCAAAACGACGGTTTTTGTTAGCAAAATCAGCGATTTCGTGCTAACACCTGTTAGATAACCACACACTTTTGTTAGCACGATCACGGAAGCGGAAGCCGTAAAAAGAGAAAAGCCGCTTTCGATGAAAAATCATCAAAAACGGCTTAAAATGGCGTCCTCGGCGGGATTCGAACCCACGGCCTTCCGCTTAGGAGGCGGACGCTCTATCCGGCTGAGCTACGAAGACGTGTATTAAATTTACGATTATTCTACCACATTACCATACACTTTCCGATCAAAAGTGTGTGTTGCAACATATTCTTAGGAGGCGAACGCTCTATCCAACTGAGCTATTGGCACATAACATAACTATTGTATATGATGGCTTGCGATTTGTCAAGAAATTGGGAAATTTTCTTATTTTACTGAATATTCAAAAAAATTAAAAATAAGTGTTGACAAATGGAGAAACTTGTGTTAGAATAAATCTTGCTGAAATGCTGAAAGGCAAGATGAGCATACGGAGAGGTGTCCGAGTGGTTTAAGGAGCTAGTCTTGAAAACTAGTGATCCCGCGAGGGACCAAGGGTTCGAATCCCTTCCTCTCCGCCATTTTATTTTATAGTGAATTTAAACTTCACACGGAGGATTACTCAAGTGGTGAAGAGGCTCCCCTGCTAAGGGAGTAGGTCGCTAACGCGGCGCGAGGGTTCAAATCCCTTGTCCTCCGCCAAGAAAAAAGCACTTGCTTTTGCAAGTGCTTTTTTCAGTGAAATAAATCCAAAAGGATTTGTGAAATACCTATCGGTGTGAAATATGGATTTTCCATGTGAAGTGCCTGACGGCGTGAAAGGATTTATTTTATTTCACTTTCTGCGTAAGCAGAAAATTTCACAATACAATAGTATTATTTCACAATACAATAGTATTATTTCACATACGAAGTATATTTCACTTGTTATAAATTAAAAGAGGTTCGTATGGCTGAATCAAAGCTTAGAGAATTATCAATTGATTTATATAACCGGTGCGGCACTATTCGCAGAATATTGGTTGCATCTATTAATACTGCAAAAGAAAATTTACAAAAGGAAAAGATTAATTCAAAATCAAAACCCAATATTTCCGTATAATAGCATTACCCCGATTGACACCAAACTTAATAACTGGTAATATAAGGCTGTGAGAATATTTGTATTCTTGCAGCATATTTTTTTACCAAAAGGAGGATGGATTAATGGGATTTTTATTAGGAAAGACCGCTGTTATTACAGGCGGAGGAAGGGCTGTTCTCAGCGACGGAGGTTGCGGTTCAATCGGCTACGGCATTGCTGTTGCTTATGCAAAAGAGGGTGCAAACCTTGTTATTACAGGCAGAAATGTCAAAAAGCTTGAGGATGCCAAAGAAGAGCTCGAAAGACTTTACGGAGTAAATGTGTTGCCTGTTCAGGCTGATGTCAGCAAGGACGGCGATAACGAAAAGGTTGTTCGGAATGTTGTTGACAGAGCTGTTGAAACATTCGGCGGAATTGATGTCTTGATTAACAACGCTCAGGCTTCTGCGTCGGGCATTACGCTTGCTGATCATACAACAGAGCAATTTGACCTTGCTGTTTATTCGGGATTGTACGCAACCTTCTATTATATGAAGGCTTGCTATCCGTACCTTAAAAAGTCAAAGGGAACGGTTATAAACTTTGCTTCGGGTGCCGGACTTTTCGGAAACTTCGGTCAGTGTGCATATGCAGCAGCAAAAGAGGGAATAAGAGGTCTTACAAGAGTTGCCGCCAACGAGTGGGGCAAGGACGGAATAAATGTCAACATTGTCTGTCCGCTTGCATGGACTGCTCAGCTTGAAAAATTTGAGCAGGCTTATCCCGACGCATTCAAGGCGAATGTAAAAGTGCCGCCAATGGGACATTTTGGTGATGTCGAAAAAGAAATCGGCCGTGCCTGTGTTGCACTTGCATCACCTGATTTCAAGTATATGAGCGGCGAAACCATCACCCTTGAGGGCGGAATGGGACTCAGACCGTAACTTTATTTTGAAAATTCTTTTGTTCCGTTATTCGGTAAATCATTAAATAAAATATAAAACATACTGATATGAGTATTGAATTTTTTGTTCATATGATGTAATATCAAGTTACGGAGTACATACAAAAATTACTTTGAGGTGATTGTATGGGAATTTTTGATATAAAGAACACAGATATTTTCAGCAAGGACTATGACTCTGCAAACGCATGGCTTGAGTATAACATTTTTAATGAATGTACAAAGGACGAAGACGGAGAGTCATTTGATGAGTCTGATGAAAATAATTTTTGGGATTATTTGAAGAAAAACAAATAATAAGTTACAAACAGCGACCGCAGAGTGATATGCTTTGCGGTCGCTTTTATGTGTTGTTCACACACAAGGACACTCGGCATAATATGAGGGTGTAGAGAATAACTTGATTTACGGGTGTTGTGTATGAAAAAGAGCGACATAAGAACATTTGGCATAATCGGCGGTGACAAGCGACAGCTTTTTCTTGCAAAATCAATTTCTGACAGTTGTTACGATGTTTTGCTCGGCGGATTTGACAGCCTTGAAAGCTACGGTTCATTGAGCCTTTGCAATGTTAAAAAGGCAATTTCGGAAAGTGACGCATTGATTTTTCCGTTGCCGTCAATAAGGACAGACGGAAGTCTTAACACTCCGTTTTCAAACGAGAACATTTTGCTTGACGGTGACGATATTGAAATTATCCTTAAAAAGCCTGTTTTTACTACGATGAAAAGCAGATTTTTAAAGGCATATCCAAGGCTTTCCAACGGTGAAATTTTTGATTACGGAGCAAGAGATGATTTTGCAATTCTCAACGCATTGCCTACGGCAGAGGGTGCAATTGAATGTGCAATGCGAGAATATGAGGGAACGATTTCGGGCAGTAAGTGTCTTGTGACGGGATTCGGCAGAATCGGAAAAATTCTTGCTCACAAGCTTGTTTTACTCGGAGCAAATGTTACCGTGAGTGCAAGAAAGCCGTCAGACCTTGCATATGTAAAGGCACTCGGCTACAATGCACTTAATACGGAAAGTCTCAGAACGGTAAAGCGGTTTGACATTGTTTTTAACACAATTCCGAGGTTGATTTTCGACAGGGAACTTCTTATGAATACCGACACAAACACCCTTATTATAGACCTTGCGTCCCTGCCGGGAGGGGTTGATTTTGATACCGCCGAAAAACTCGGAATTTATGCCGTTAGGGCATTGTCGCTCCCCGGAAAATGTGCTCCGAAAACGGCAGGAGAAATTATAAAAACTACTGTATTTGACATCATCAAGGAGGTTTACAGGTGACAAAAGCAACCATAGGATTTGCAATGTGCGGTTCCTTTTGCACCTTTTCAAAGGCTTTTACGCAAATGCAGAGGCTTGTTGACTCAGGCTATGATGTTATTCCGATAATGTCGCAAAATGCCTTTTCAACATCAACTCGTTTCGGAAAAGCGGAGGAAACGGTAAAGAGGGCAGAAGAAATAACGGGCAAAGCTGTTCTGCACTCGGTTGTGCAGACAGAACCGATAGGACCTAAAAAAATGTGCGACTTGCTTGTGATTGCACCTTGTACGGGCAACACGCTTGCAAAGCTGTCGCTCGGAATTACCGACACGGCGGTAACAATGGCGGCAAAGTCGCATCTGAGAATTTTAAGACCTGTGCTGTTGTGCGTTGCAACAAATGACGCTCTCGGTGCGTCGGCACAGAACATCGGCAGACTTCTCAACACTAAAAATATTTACTTCGTTCCTTTAAAACAGGACGATTGTATCAAGAAACCAAATTCGCTTGTGGCTGATTTTGATAAGCTTGAAGATTGCGTAACCCTTGCATTGCAGGGAAAACAACATCAGCCGATTTTTTTATAACAGAACAACAGCCGTCTTGAAATGCAAATTTTCAAAACGGCTGTTATTTGAGTTGACAATTAAAAAATAGTGTGATAACTTAAAGTATAGTATTTCTGCTGAACAGGAGTGGGTATTTAATGAGAAAAAGAGTAAACAAAATTATTTCTGTTGCACTATCGGCAACTCTTGCGTTCGGTGTGTTTACAGCATTGCCGATGTCGGCAAATGCGGTTGTATCAACGGCAAGCGAGGTAAGTGCGGAGGCAATTCCAAAACATGAGCTTTATAAAAGCTATACATATGGCGGATACAAATATCGCATTGTGGGTCAGAAATCAAACGGAAGATTTAACGCATGGATTGAATCTTATTCCGGTAAGTCTGCAAGCGTCAATGTTCCTGCGTCAGTCGGTGATTGTGATATGGTCGGCATTGACAACAATTGTTTTTCGTTTAACAAAACTTTGAAAACAATTATTGTTCCCAAGGGCATTGCCGAAATTGGTTCAAGTGCATTTCTCGGCTGTACCGCACTTACAAGTGTAAGCCTGCCGAGTACACTGACAAAAATAAATTTTTGGGCATTTAAAAATTGTACAAGCCTTTCGACACTTTCAATTCCGTCAAGCGTTGTTTCGATAGGTGATAACGCATTTGACAATTGCCTTTGGTACACAAATCAATCTAACGGAATTGTTTACGCAGGAAAAGTTGCGTATAAGTACAAGGGTAAGCTTGCGGATAACAGCTCTGTTACGATAAAAAGCGGAACTGTTTCAATAGCCGATTATGCCTTTACGGACCAAAAGCTTACATCAGTCACACTTCCGTCAAGCCTTGTTTCAATCGGTGAACAGGCGTTTTCATACACTAATCTCAAAACTGTGACAATTCCGAAAAGTGTAAGCTCAATGGGTTATAATCCCTTTGCGTACTGTTCACAGCTTTCAAGCATTACGGTTCAAAGCGGAAACACAAACTTTTATGTTCAAAATGATTTACTTATCGCCAAGAATCATATGTATTCAGTAACAAAAGATATTACTGATCCTGATGCACCTTCTACGGAATCAAGAAGCTACACATCTTATGCTCCGTACGGCTCGGTTGTGATATCGTTCCCGTCAGCATCAACGCTGAAAACTGTTACAATTCCCGAAACGGTTAAGGCAATAGGCAATTATGCTTTTGCAGGAAGTAAAATCGAAAAGCTTACTTTGAACAGCGGACTTGAATCTATTCTCACATCTGCTTTTTCAGGTTGCACAAACCTTTCATCGGTGAGCTTTCCCGACAGTATTATCAGCATTTGCGACAGTTCGTTTGAGGAATGTACTTCACTTAAAAATCTGAAATTCGGCAAAAATCTTGAATTTATTTCATACTATGCCTTTTATAACTGCCAAAATCTTCAATCGGTGACAATCGGGGAAAATGTAAAGGCAATTTGCTGTGATTCATTCGGCAATTGCAATGCTCTTGTAATTAACGGTAAGATTGGATCAACAGCAGAAACCTTTGCCAAAAAGTACGGCTACAAGTTTAATTCATCAGAAACCACAAGACTTAAAGGCGATGTTGACAATAATGGTATTATTAATGTAGTTGACGCTACCGATATTCAGAAATATGTTGTTAATCTTACAGATGAAAATGGAAATAAGTTTATTGATATCAACAATGCGGAAGATGTGTATGTCGCAGATGTAAACGGTGACGGCATTATCAATGTTGTAGATGCAACGCTTATTCAAAAGTATCTCGTAAGACTTGTGGAGTCACTTTGATAATTAAACAATTTAATAAATAAAAACAACAGCCGTCTTGAAATGCAAATTTTCAAAACGGCTGTTATTTTATGTTTGGATTGTCTGTGCGACAGGTCAGATAATCAAGACTTGTGCCGTAGCAGTCGGCAAGTTTAATGAGCAGGGAGAGGGGAATTTCTCTTTCGCCCCGTTCATATTTTGAGTACAGCGACTGGTCGCACATAAGAACCTTTGCAACTTCTTTTTGCGTAAGGTCATTGTCCTCACGCAAATCTTTTATTCTCAGTTTCATTTCATCACCGAATAAATTATAAAATAGTACATAGTAACCTATTGACTTTTAGGACAAATTGTCCTAAAATATAATTGCCTGAAAAATGAGAAAACAAACGGCATTGTCTTTGCGGTACTCATATTCATATAATCGTATTTATCATAAATTGTGTATTATTATTTGCACAAGTGTCCAATGAACCGCAAATACGAGTTGATGATTACTTTGAAAAATTTAATTCACCTTAAATAAGAGCGTTGCTTAAATAAAAATAATATTTTATCTGTATATATCTTGACAAATACCGCAAAATGCAGTAAACTAATGTCATAAAAATCCCGAAGAACATCTTCGGGACGAATAGCTTGCCGATTTAATTGTGCGTATAATTCGGTAAGTCTTTGTTGTCAGTCAGCCCCAAAATATAGTCGGTGCTGGTGTGATAATGTTTTGCGAGGCAAATCAAAACAGCGGTGGGGATATCACGCTGACCAAGTTCATAATTGCTGTAAACCTGTTGTGAACAATGCAGAATTTTGCTAACTTCTTTTTGCGTGAGGTCGGCATCTTCCCTCAGTTCCCTGATTCTTTTATACACAGAATTCACCTCGCATACAGTATAGCATACCGCAGATTGTTGTATTGCAATATACCGCAAAATGCAGTAAAACAGCAATGGTATTTTGGGTTAATTTTTAAATAATTATTCAGAGGGGAATGGTGTTTAAAACAAAAATATTAATCTTGCATATCAGATAAAACAATAAAATGATGGAGGAAATTATGAGAAAACATTCAAAATTTATTACGATTTTGCTGTCTGCTTTGTTGGCGGTATGTCTTGTGCAGACAGTATTTGTTCAGGCATTTGCAACCGAAAACTCAGCAACACCTGACGAACCTACAGACGGCTTGTATCCTGTTTCAATGGAAGTTGTTAAAGCACCCGAAAGCGTTACTGTTAATAAAGGTCGAATTACCGACAGCACTTTTTGGAGCAATGTTGTACTTCATATCGTTTACAGCAACGGTGAAGAATATGATGTAAACTGTGACGGCATTGACAGCGAGGGCGGTATTGTTCCGCCGATTGCCGAAATTAACGGTTATGCGGGCAAGTTGACTTGGATGTATAACGATGGCTACGAGGATAACAATGCTATTGGATTTATCATCAATTATGATTATGTTAACCTTTTTGGTGAAAATGTATTTGTTTCAACAGAATTTTCTGTTAAGCAAGTAGCAGATCCGCACTCTATTGCAAGAGTTGAAGTTACAAAGCTCCCCGATAAGGTGTTTACAGCACCGCTTTGGACAGGTGAGCCTGATTATTTGCCGGGAGAATATTATAAATGGCTTGATTCTCTTGATATAAACAATTCTATTTCTCACAATTGTGAAGGTATGGAAGTGACCCTATATTACGCTAACGGCGAAAAGTGTGGTACTTTTGCTATTGCTGATTTTAAAAAAAATCATATATTTAACTACCTTGTAAACTACATATTAGAGAATTTTGATGAATACGGAAACGCTTTAGATATGCAGGTATACGACTTAGGTGATTACAAATTTTCGGTATCTTTGGGTTCTTCTGATACTGAAATGATTTACACAGCAAAATCAGTTGACAATCCTAACCCGTCAATTAAGCCTGTAAGCACAGAGGACACTCCTGAAAAGCCGAGCGGTAACATTTCTTCCGCAACAAGTGATGTTGCAACAAATGACAATGCAAACAATAACAACAGCACAAACGGCACAGCCAACAACGGTGTTGTTGCAACAGGCGACTTTGCAACTCCTGCAATTATCACAGTAGTTATGCTTTCGGCAGTTGCAGTTATGTTTGTATTTAAAAGAAAAAGAGTGTTTTAATTTTGTGTGATTGTGTGAATTGATTTTATTGCCATACAATTTTTCAAAGCACCTGACATTAATTTGTCGGGTGCTTTTTGTATGATGAATGTTGCGGTTCGCCGCTACAGAATGGCATTATCTTTGCGGTATTTATATAATCGTATTTATCATAAATTCTGTGCCGTTACTCGCGGGCGCCCAATGGGACGCCCCTACAGAATGGTATTATTTTTGTTCCTTTTATAAGGTTTGTATTACCGTAATGTTTGCACTTTTACTTTTTGGCGGTCACAGACCGTTGATACAAAATTAAATTTATAACAAAACTGCACAAAAATTTATGGATAAAGACAGCGTGGGGTATTGCTCATGCTGTCTTTTTGTGTTAGAATTGTAGATAACAAAATGAAATAACGAAGGATTTGTCTATGAAATATTGTTCAAAATGCAAGCGACTGCATAATGATGAAGAAACAGTCTGCAAAAACTGCAAGGCTCAGCTTAAAACAATAACCGATGAAAACACTCCCGTGTATCTGCTCACGGCATCGGGCTTTGAATTGCAGAGAGTTAAAGCCGCACTTGAGGACAGTACCGTTCCGTGTGACGCTACAATCAAGAAGTGTATGGAAAATAAATACAGTAAAAGCATTAAGGCATACACAGGCTATGATGATTTGACCTATGATGTCTATGTTCCGTATTCGGCTTATGAAAAGGCATTCGACACCTGTGTCGGAATCGGCGCAATCAAGCTTGAGGGCGAAGAAATTCTTGACGAAGATGTTGAATACAAAGAAAATGACGGTGAAACGCTTGACGAGCAGTTTGAGAAAATGACAGGTGCAAAGCGTACAACCGTAAGAATTGTCAGCGCATTACTGCTTTTGCTTATAGTTGCAGGCGTTGTGTTCGGAACAGATGCGATAATGAATTTTATTAAAGAATTTTTCGGATAATTCGGTATCCGATTTTGAGTTAATATTTAGTTAAAATGAATGAAATTACGGAGGATTTTTTACAATGAAACAGGAAACAAAGTGTTTGCATTCCGGCTATGTGCCTAAGAACGGAGAACCAAGACAGATGCCCATTTATCAAAGCACCACCTTTAAGTATGATTCAAGTGACGCAATGGGCAGACTTTTTGACCTTGAGGACAGCGGATATTTTTATACCCGTCTGCAGAACCCGTCAAATGATATGACTGCCGCAAAAATTGCCGACCTTGAGGGCGGTGTTGCCGCAATGCTCACATCAAGCGGTCAGGCGGCTAACTTCTTTGCACTTTTCAACATCTGCGAAACAGGCAGTCATATTGTTGCATCGTCTGCAATCTACGGCGGTACATATAATCTGCTCGGTGTTACAATGAAGAAAATGGGCATTGATGTTACTTTTGTCGATCAGAATCTTCCCGAAGAAGAGCTTGCAAAGGCATTCAGACCAAACACAAGGGCAATGTTCGGTGAAACAATAACCAACCCGACCGTATCTGTTCTTGATATTGAAAAGTTTGCAAGACTTGCTCACTCACACGGTGTTCCGCTTATTGTTGACAACACTTTTGCAACCCCTGTAAACTGTCAGCCGATTAAGTGGGGTGCTGACATTGTTACTCACTCAACCACAAAATATATGGACGGTCACGGTGTTTCTGTCGGCGGTGCAATTGTTGACAGCGGCAACTTTGACTGGCTGAAATATGCCGACAAATATCCGGGACTTACAACTCCCGATGATTCATATCACGGCATTGTCTATGCCGAAAAATTCGGCAAGCTAGGCTACATTACAAAGGCTACTTCTCAGCTTATGCGTGACCTCGGTTCAATCCAGTCACCGCAGAATGCTTTTTATGTTATGAACGGTCTTGAAAGTCTTCATGTGAGAATGGAAAGACATTGCAAAAATGCTCTTGAAATTGCAAGATTCCTCAAAGCCAATGACAAGGTTGCGTGGGTTGATTATCCCGACCTTGAAGATGACAAATATCACGCACTTGCTGAAAAGTATCTTCCGAACGGCTCATGCGGTGTACTTTCTTTTGCGGTTAAGGGCGGAAGAGATTGTGCTGTTAAATTTATGGACAGCTTAAAGCTCTGCGACATTGAAACTCATGTTGCAGACGCAAAGACCTGTATTCTTCATCCCGCAAGTCACACCCACCGTCAGATGACGGATGAACAGCTTATTGAGGCAGGTGTTGCACCCGACCTTATCAGACTTTCGGTAGGTCTTGAAAATGTTGATGATCTTATTGCCGACATCAGTCAGGCTCTTGATAAGATTTAATTTTCTTTAAAAGAAATTATATATAAAATTGCAAAATAAATTTACGGAGGGTTGAATATGTCAGCTTTTGTATCTGCGGTTATTGTTGCGGCAGGCGGTTCTGTGAGAATGGGAATTGCCGACAGCAAGCAGTTTATTCCGCTTTTGTCACGACCTGCAATTGAATACACCCTGAAGGCATTCCAAAAATGCCACCTTATCAAAGAAATTGTAATTGTCTGCCGTGAACAGGATAACGACAGAATCAATAAAATTATCGAGCTTAACGGTTTCAGCAAGGTTTCAAAACTTGTCAAGGGCGGTGACAGCCGTGCCGACAGCGTGCGTAACGGAATCGGTGCGTGCAGTGAAAACGCCAAATACTATGCTATTCATGACGGTGCAAGACCGCTTATTACCGTTGAAGAAATCGAGCGTGTTGTTGAAGCGGCTTTTGATACGGGTGCGGCAACTCTCGGAACTTCCGTAAAAGATACAATCAAGGTTGTTGACGGTTTCAATAATATAGAAAGCACTCCTATCCGTTCACAGCTCCGTGCAGTTCAGACTCCGCAGGTTTTTGAGCGTGATTTGTACCGCTTTGCTCTTGAAAATGCCGGCGATAATCTCATCAACTTTACGGACGATTGTTCGCTGATTGAAAACATGGGCGGCGAGGTTCTTGTTGTAAAGGGCAATGAGGAAAATATTAAACTGACAACCCCGATTGACATTGTGATTGCCGAGAGTATTCTCAAGTCAAGACAACAGGGTTGATTGTGCAAAGGAGATTTATATGAGAATCGGTCACGGATATGATGTGCATAAATTTGCCGAGAACAGAAAGCTGATAATCGGCGGTACAGAGATTCCCTTTGAACTCGGACTTCTCGGTCATTCGGATGCCGATGTGCTTGTTCACGCAATTATGGACGCACTTCTCGGTGCGGCGGCTCTCGGTGATATCGGAAAGCTGTTTCCCGATACAGATGAAAAGTATAAGGGCGCAGACAGTATTCTTCTTTTGAAAGAGGTGTGTCGTGTGCTTGCCGATTATAACTACAGAATTGTCAATATCGACTCAACCGTTATTGCTCAACAGCCAAAGCTGAAACCGCATATTGACGAAATGAGAAAAAATATTGCCAATGCCTGCGGAATTGATGTTTCGCTCGTCAGCGTTAAGGCTACTACCGAGGAAAAGCTCGGCTTTACAGGCAGACTTGAGGGCATTTCCGCTCACGCAGTTTGTCTTATCGAGAAGTATTAAAAAGTTACAGCTTCAAAAGATGCACATATTTTATTACATACATTCGACACCTTGTTCATATTAATGAACGAGGTGTTTTTTATGTTAAGAAAGGCATTTGTTTCAATAACATTGTGTGCTGTGTTTTTATTGTCGCCGTTTGTCGGATTAAAAGTGAATGCTCTCAGTGCGGACAGCATATCCGCTCCGTCTGCCGTGCTTATGGAATCGTCAACAGGCAAAGTTCTTTTTGAGAAAAATCCGCATGAGCAAAGACCGTGTGCGTCCGTAACAAAGGTAATGACGCTTTTGCTCGTCTTTGAGGCTGTTGACAGCGGAAAATTAAGCCTTGACGATGAAATTACAGCATCCGAACACGCCGCAGGAATGGGCGGAAGTGACATTTGGCTTGAAAAAGGCGAAACCATGAGTGCGGATGATATGATAAAGGCAACGGTTGTTGTATCTGCCAACGATGCGGCGGTTGCGCTTGCGGAGCATATCAGCGGAAGCGAGGAAGCTTTTGTTGAAAAAATGAACAGCCGTGCCAAAGAACTCGGAATGAACGACACCGTTTTCAAAAACTGTAACGGACTTGACGAGGAGGGGCATATAACCTCTGCCTATGATGTTGCGCTTATGTCAAGAGAGCTTACAAAGCATGAGAAAATTTTTGACTACACATCAATTTGGCTCGATAATCTTCGTGGCGGTAAAACTCAGATTGTCAACACGAACAAGCTGTTGAAAACCTATAACGGAATTACTGGATTGAAAACAGGCACAACCAACGATGCGGGTTGCTGTATGTCTGCAACCGCAACAAGGGGAGATGTTTCGCTGATAAGCGTTGTTCTCGGCTGTAAAACAGGCAAAGAGCGATTTGCCGATGCGGCGACACTTCTTGATTACGGCTTTGCAAATGTTTCTGTAAAAGAATTAACACTTCCCGAAGATATGCCGAAAAGCATTGAAGTGAACGGCGGTATGACCGACAGCGTAAAGCTTGAATGTAAGGTTTCTTCAAAAATTGTGGTTGACAAAGGAAACGGTGCTAAAATTACAACCGAAATCGACCTGCCCGACAAGATTGACGCTCCTGTTGAAAAGAATAGGAAGATAGGTACGCTTACATATCTTGTAAATTCAAAAAAGGTGCAGAGCTTTGATATTTGTGCAGGCGATTCTGTTCAAAAAACAAGCTTCGGTGCATTGCTTGAATATGTGTTCGCTTCACTGATTTCGCTGTGATTTTGTCGGAAAATCAGGCTTTTGTGCATTGTTATTAAAAGCAGTGCAAAAAACAATGCGGGTTTATTTTAAAAATTCACAAATTGACCTTGCAAAAACGCTCATATTATAGTATAATAAAACAACAAAGATACTTATTGCGATTCTATTTTCGCTATAGGAATTTTGGAGGAATTTATAAATGGCAACAAAGTTAAATGACAAGTATTTAAGTGATTTTATCGGCGAACACGAATATGACGGTGTTGCTGCCGAAGTTAAAGCAGCTCACAAGGTGTTGCATGACGGCAGCGGCCTCGGCAACGACTTTTTGGGTTGGCTCAATCTTCCTACAGATTATGACAAGGAAGAGTTCGCACGAATCAAGAAGTGTGCAGAGAAAATCAAGAAAGATACTGATGTATTCATTGTAATTGGTATCGGCGGTTCTTACCTCGGCGCAAGAGCGGCTATTGAATTTCTTTCATCACAGAACTACAACCTTACCTGCAAGGACACACCGCAGATTTTCTTCACAGGTAACTCAATCAGCTCATCTGCACTTGCAGAAATCATGGAGCTTTGCGAGGGCAAGGATGTTTCCGTAAATATGATTTCCAAGTCAGGTACAACAACCGAGCCTGCCATCGCTTTCCGTGTGTTCCGTGAAATGCTCGAAAAGAAGTACGGTAAAGAGGGCGCAAGAGAGCGTATTTACTGCACAACTGACAAGGCTAAGGGTACACTTAAGGCTCTTGCCGACGAAGAAGGTTACGAAACATTTGTTGTTCCGGACGATGTAGGCGGCCGTTTCTCGGTTCTCACAGCAGTAGGTCTTCTTCCTATCGCAGTTTCGGGTGCTGATATTGACGCTCTTATGCAGGGTGCCGCAACAGCTCAGAAAGAATTTGACAACGATGATTTAAAGACAAACGATTGTTACAAATATGCTGCAATCAGAAATATGCTTTACCGCAAGGGCAAAACTATGGAAGTTATGGTTTCTTATGAGCCGGCTTACACAATGATGTCAGAGTGGTTCAAGCAGCTCTTTGCAGAGAGTGAAGGCAAGGATAACAAGGGTATTTTCCCCGCAAGCGTTATCTTCTCAACAGACCTTCATTCACTCGGTCAGTACATTCAGGACGGCAGACGCACAATGTTTGAAACTGTTGTTCTCTTTGATAAATGTAAAAAAGAAGTTACTCTCGGTACAGACCCGACAAATGTTGACGGTCTTAACTTCCTTTCGGGCAAGACAATGGGATTCGTAAATCAGAAGGCTTTCGAGGGTACAGTTCTCGCTCATAATGACGGCGGTGTACCGAACATTGTTCTTAATGTTCCCGAAATGAACGAATCAGAGCTTGGCTATCTCATCTACTTCTTTGAGAAGGCTTGTGCTATTTCAGGTTATATGCTCGGTGTTAATCCGTTTAACCAGCCGGGTGTTGAAAGCTACAAGAAGAATATGTTCGCTCTTCTCGGCAAGCCGGGCTATGAGGATCAGAAGGCTGCTCTTGAGGCAAGACTCGGATAATTTCTTAATAAAGTATAACAACGGAGGAACTAATTATGGTTACTTTACTTATCGGTAAAAAAGGAACAGGCAAAACTAAAAAGCTCATCTCTCTTGCTAACGAGGCTGTTGCCGCTTCAACAGGCAATGTTGTTGTAATTGAAAAAGGCTCAAAGCTCACATATGATGTTACACATAAGGCAAGACTTATTGATACAGAGCAGTATCTCATCAGCGGTTATGATATGCTTTTCGGTTTTATCAGCGGTATCTGCGCAGGCAACTATGATGTTACTGACATTCTCGTTGACTCAACATTCAAGATTTGCCCGGAGGCTCTTGCAGGCCTTGAAACCTTCACAAAGAAGCTTCAGGATCTTGCCGAAACTGCATCAACTAACATTGTTCTCCTTATTTCTGCTGACGAAAGCGAAATTCCGGAGTCAATCAATGCTGTTTGCAGAAAAGTATAATTATACTAATTGATACTTAAAAACAAACTTATCCCTCTCGTTTTTCGGGAGGGATTTTTGTATATACAACTGTATAAATTTAGCACCTCAGTCAATAATAGAAACGGAGGTGCTTTTTTATGAGCGATTATTATAACAACAGAAAGAAAAAACGCAGTCGCCGTGAAAAAATCGGATTTTACACGGCTTGCTCAATTTGTCTGATTGCCGTTTGCATGGCGGTGTACTCAACCTACAATACATTATCAGTGCCAAGTGCAAAAACTCCTGTCGCAACTCAAAGCAATGAGGTTAAGGTTAATGAAAATGTCACAGGTGTAACCCAAACCTTGCCCGAGGTTAAGCTTGATGTCGAAGTTCCTACCATTGCGGCAACCGAAGAACCGTCAACAAATCCGACAGAAAGTTCAAAAAATGCTCTTGAAACAATGCTTTCAACAGATTTGAGCCTGAACTATCCGCTTAATTCAAACAATGTTGTTCGTGAGTACAGCGAAAAAAGTGTTTATTTCAAAACTTTGAATGTATGGAAACCGCACACGGGAGTTGATTTCGGCGGTAAACTCGGCGATAATGTAACCGCAATGACGGGCGGAGTAGTAACTAATGTTTGTGAGGATAAAATGCTCGGCAAAATCGTTGAAATTTCAACCGACAATGTCATATGCAGATATTGCGGACTTGGCTCGGTTGATGTAAACAAGGGCGATTCAATTGATGTCGGGAAGAAGGTCGGTACAATCGGCGCAGTCCCCTTTGAGGCAGGGGACGAAAACCATATACACATTGAAGTGAAGATTGATGGCAAGTACGCCGATCCGCTTTCTTTTATAAATAACAATGAATAATTGCGATTTTGGCGCATACAATATTAATGCAAGCCCTCGTTTCGTTTTAAGGGGCAACAAAAAAGGCGGATACTTTTGATTGAGTATCCGCCTCTTTTTTTGATTTTATGTCAATGATAAAAAAATCACGGTAAATAAATTAAAATTCTGTCCGAAAAGCGATTATCTTTCGCTCTCGTGCCATTCTTCGTTACCAAAGATAAAATCATCAAGATCCATAATGACAAATTTCATATAGTACACCTCCTTAATAAAACAATATAGTATATTCAGGAAATGCTCGAATATGAGTGTTATTTTTTATTTGAGTCACAAATATTGATGTAACTTATAATAATGTCAACGGCCTGATCAACTGTAATGTTAGTGCTGTTAAGGCACAAATCATAGTTGTCTGCAAGACCCCATTTTTTTCCTGAATAAAAACTATAGTAATTTGCTCTGTTCTTGTCTGCCTTCAAAACTGCCTGTTTGGCTCTGGCAGGGTCAATGTCCTGTCTGTCAACAGCTCTTTTAATTCTCTTATCAAGATCAGCATAAATATATACCTTCACAAGCTTCGGATTATCTTTAAGAACATAGTCGGCGCATCTACCGACTACAACGAAATTTTCCTTTTCTGCAAGCTGCTTGATAATCTTGTGCTGTAAAATATAAAGACGGTCATTAACCGGCAGGTCGCCCACTGAAGAAAAGTTGTTACCGTAATTGTACAGTCCCACAGACAATGAATACAAAAGACTGTTGGTAGCTCTTTCGTCAGCATGCTTGAATACCTCGGGAGAAACACCGCTCTCTTTAGCGGCAATAGAAATGAGCTCCTTATCATAAAACGATATACCAAGCTTCTCGGCAAGTGCTTTACCGATATCGTGTCCGCCTGAACCATACTGTCTTGTAATGGCGATAATTTTATCAAAACTCATAACTAAACCTCCCGGTATTTGCAATTTGTAAAGTTGTACAGCAGCAACATTAAGTAGCTAAATGTCAAAACTATATCGCTTTACATATACTATAATAACACATTTTTGCGAAAAGTCCAGTCTGTAAAAACAAATTTTACGAAATTTGTACAAAATTAACAAATAAGTCTTATCCCAATTATATAAATGCACAATATAATTGGGAGTGAAATTACATTTAAAGGATAAGAACAAATTTCTTTTTACATATATATGTATATGAAGAGGAATTCAGCGTGTAAAAAGCAGAATAATAGTAAAAAGGCATTAAAAATAAGATAGAATAAAGAATAATATAGAAAATTTGCCGATAATGTAAAAAAGATAAAAAAATTGTCAAAAAGGGGTTTACAAAAGAGAGAAGTGCTGATATAATATCAACTGTTGCGCTGAGAGGCGAGGCAGACAAGAGAAAACACAGGCGGTGAAAGAGGGTAGAACGCACGGAAGTGGAGAGTCAACATTCAGGAAGTAATCGAAAGTGTTGCTCGGTTTTGATTTTAAAAGCTGAAAAAACTTTTTAAAAAACTTTTAAAAAGTGCTTGACAAAATCAAAACAATGTAGTATAATAGCTCTTGCACTGCTGAGGTTAGCGACTTCAAATGAAGAAAGCAAACAAGCCTTGAAAGTGCGTAGGACCTTGAAAATTGAACAACGAGAAAATAGTAAAGAAACCCGTAATGACTTT
>ENA-OPRW01000023-OPRW01000023.1-human-gut-metagenome-genome-assembly--contig:-NODE-23-length-176815-cov-9.233277_pt1 | contig 176815 bp, 148 predicted proteins | sample MGYA00241898_ERZ501890 | MGnify/ENA primary metagenome ERZ501890 (study PRJEB25962, sample SAMEA2042216) | human gut metagenome | biome: human gut; feature: human-associated habitat; material: faeces... | reverse complement strand
TAAGCACGCCGCCAGCGTTCATCCTGAGCCAGGATCAAACTCTCTGATAAAATGTTTGATTCACTCAAGATAACAACTAGCTATCTCTCGTTTTACTGTTTTTGGTTTTTCAAACCGTTCTTAAAAATGTAAAGAATTTTCGAGAATCGTATGTGTTTCACTGTTTAGTTATCAAGGTTGTCTGTCTTGCGGCAGCTTGTTTATTTTATCATGTTGTTTTTGATTTGTCAAGAACTTTTTTAAGTTTTTTTCAAATCTTTTTCAACCGATTTACTGTTTGTTGACAGCTTGTTTACTTTATCATAGTTTCAAGTGTTTGTCAACATCTTTTTTTATTTATTTTTTGTTTTCCAAAAAATAAAAACGGAGAAGGAGGGATTTGAACCCTCGCGCCGCGTTAGCGACCTATACCCTTAGCAGGGGCACCTCTTCGGCCTCTTGAGTACTTCTCCAGACTCCGAACTAATAGTTCAATATTAAATTCGAATGCACTTTGGAATCTCCCGAAGCGCATTTGTAATTATATGTAAAAAAACCTGTTTTGTCAACAGGTTTTTTTACTTTTTTTCATATTTTTTATTTTTTACCCTAAAATCCGGTTTCAGGACTTGCAAATTTCATACTTCCATCAAGAAGTATACTGTGTTATTGTCGCTTCGATACGTTTTTTTACCTCTGCTGCAATCTCTGTTGTTTTCATATCTTTATACTCATCATAGTATATGGGTTCCAGAAAATGTACCTGCACTGTAAGTTTTTTGACAGATCCCGTATCAAACGCCTTATAAGAATCAATCAGTGCTACGGGTACGATCGGACATTTTGATTTCGTTGCTGCTTTAAAACTTCCACCTTTAAATTCCTGCGGATGATTGCCGTCTTTGCTTCTGGTTCCCTCGGCAAAAATCAGATAGTTTCTTCCTGCCTTTACTTCTTTGATAACATTAATGATTACCTGCATAGATTGTTTGACATCATCACGGTCAATCATAAACGCTTTCATGCATGCAAATACCTGCTTCAGAAATGGTACGTTTGTCAGCTCTTTTTTCGCCACTACCGAGAAAGGTACCGGACACACCTGTATGATTGCAAGTACATCAAATAATCCCTGATGATTGGGAAAGAAAATAAACCCATTTTCTTTTGGAATATTTTCCATACCATGACCGTCAATTACCAGATTACCGCCTTTCACTGCTCTGTTATCTACATATTTAAGAAGCTGATATCTCTGTTCTTCACTGTAACGTTCTGCATGCGATGCATACCAGCATAACTTAAACCATCCATATGGAACAAAAAAGAGATTTCTAAATACCATCAGTAATATTCTTTTCATTTTTTTGCCCTCGATATATTACACTCCTGCTTTTTCCGAAATTTTGTCTTCATATCCCGGATTCTTCTTGATAAATGTTTCATATGCTTTGGTATACGTCTTGTAAGCATCTGTCTTCATAAATTGGACATATGCTGTAGCCGCCTGAGTTTTCATATCATCTGTGATCTGTGATGGTGCCATGATATAATAAGTTTTATCCTGTTTACCAACCATATAAGTTCCAACACATGGATATTCCTGATCATCCTCCAGGATCAGATTGTAGGTTATGTATACATAACTGTACTTGTCATTTTCAGAAAGGATCTCACAATCCTGAACAGATACTTTCTTAGGATTATGTGCCGCAAAATATTTGAGTGTTGCTGTAATCTCTGCCTGAAGATCTGCTTCTGTATTATCTGCCTGGTTATAGCACTCCTTCACTTTCTTTTCTTTCCCGTCAGTATAGGACTGAATCAATTCCTCTGTTACTTTTTCCGGTGATTTATGACTCACTCCCCCGCATCCTGCCACACAGAGTGTCAGTAATACCAACACTCCAGCTGCAAGATATCTGTACCATTTCTTCATGGTTATTCCTCTTCCCCTCTGTTCTCATCCTGTGTCTCCTGATCTGTCGGCTGATCAGATTCTTCTGTTTCTGCACTGTCCGTAATTTCCACTGCTGCCTGCTGTGCATTTGTATCTTTTTCTTCTTTATCTCTCACTTTAGCTACACTGGCTACAGTGACACCCTCTGTAAGATTGATCAGTTTTACACCCGATGTAATTCTTCCAAGAATGGAAATATCAGCGCAGGCGATTCTGATGATAATACCTTCCGTAGTGATCAGCATTACTTCATTATCTTCATTTACAGCTCTTGCTCCGATTACATCACCGGTTTTCTCGGTAATCTTATAACATTTTACACCTTTACCGCCACGATTCTGACAGGTAAATTCACCCATAGAAGTACGTTTACCCATACCATTTGCAGAAACTATCAGCAGGCAATCTCCCTGAGAATTCAGCTGCATTGCTACCACTTCGTCTCCGTCATCGATATTCATACCGCGTACGCCCATAGAAGTTCTGCCTGTACTTCTTACATCTGTTTCTTTAAAACGGATACACATACCATCTTTTGTAACAAGTATTATATCCTTCTTATCATCTGTAAGCTTAACCTCGATCAGTTCATCATCATCACGCAATGTGATAGCTGCCAGTCCGTTTTTACGCACATTCGCATATTCTTTAATTGGTGTTTTCTTTACCAGGCCATTCTTCGTAGCCATCATCAGATAATGACCATCTTCAAATTTGCGGAGCGGGATTACTGCAGTGATGCATTCCCCCGGCATAAGCTGTAACAGATTAATAATCGCAGTTCCTCTTGCAGTACGTCCTGCCTCCGGAATCTCATATGCCTTCAGACGATATACCCTTCCTGTATTTGTAAAGAACATCAGATAATGATGGGTAGTTGTCATCAGAAGTTCTTCAATGTAGTCATCCTCAAGAGTCTGCATTCCCTTGATTCCTCTTCCACCTCTGTTCTGGCTTCTGAAATTATCTACTGTCATTCTCTTAATATATCCAAGTTTGGTCATTGTGATCACTGTATTCTCTCTCGGAATCAGATCCTCTGTAGAAATATCGTATACATCATATCCGATAGAAGTCTTTCTGTCGTCTCCGTATTTCTCTGCAATTGCAAGAATTTCTTCACGAATCACGCGAAGAAGAAGACTTCTGTCCGCAAGGATAGCCTCGTATTTACGGATTTTTTCCATTAAATCAGCATATTCTGCTTCCAGCTTCTCTCTTTCCAGACCTGTCAGAGCACGCAGACGCATATCTACGATTGCCTGTGCCTGAACATCTGTCAGTTCAAAGCGGTCCATTAACTCCTGTTTTGCAATCTGCACATTCTGCGAAGCTCTGATAATACGGATCACCTCATCAATATTGTCCAGTGCTTTCAGCAGACCTTCTAAAATGTGAGCTCGCTCTCTTGCTTTATTCAGGTCATATTTCGTTCTTCTGGTCACTACATCTTCCTGATGAGCCAGATAATATTCCAGCATCTGTTTCAGGTTTAATACCTTCGGTTCCAGACTTCCGTTATTCGGAATAAGTGAAAGCATATTTACGCCAAAAGTATCCTGTAACTGCGTATGCTTATACAGTAAATTCAAAACTACATTTGCATTTGCATCCTTGCGCAGATCAATACAGATTCTCATTCCCTCACGACTGGAATGGTCATTCAGGTCTGTGATTCCGTCAATCTTTTTATCTCTTACAAGTTCTGCAATCTTTGAGATCAGACGCGCTTTATTTACCAGATACGGAAGCTCTGTGACAATAATTCTGGACTTTCCGTTTGGAAGAGTCTCAATATTTGTCACTGCACGTACACGAATCTTACCGCGACCTGTTCTGTATGCTTCTTCAATCCCTCTTCTTCCAAGAATCATCGCACCTGTAGGAAAATCAGGACCTTTTACAATATCCAGAATCTCTTCCATAGTCGTTTCGCGTTGTTCTTCAATGATATTGTCTATAATCTTGACAACAGCATCCACAACCTCTCTCAGATTATGAGGAGGGATATTGGTAGCCATACCTACTGCAATACCTGAAGTTCCGTTCACCAGAAGATTCGGATAACGGGACGGCAGTACAACCGGCTCTCTCTCTGTTTCATCAAAGTTTGGCTGGAAGTCAACAGTATCTTTGTTAATATCTGCCAGCATTTCCATGGAAATCTTACTCAGACGTGCCTCAGTGTATCGCATGGCCGCTGCCCCGTCACCATCTACGGAACCAAAGTTTCCATGTCCGTCTACCAGCGGATATCTGGTAGACCATTCCTGTGCCATATTTACAAGTGCTCCATAAATAGAACTGTCACCATGTGGATGATATTTACCCATTGTATCACCGACAATACGCGCACATTTACGATGCGGTTTGTCAGGACCATTATTCAGTTCTATCATGGAATACAATACACGTCGCTGAACCGGTTTCAGACCATCTCTTACATCAGGCAGTGCTCTGGAAGCGATAACGCTCATGGCATAGTCAATATAAGAGTCCTTCATGGTCTTTTCCAGATCCACCTCGTGGACTTTGTCAAAAATATTATCTTCCATTTATCTATTCTCCCTATTATCAGATATCCAGATTCTTTACAAATCTTGCATTCTCTTCAATAAATTCACGTCTCGGCTCTACCTTGTCACCCATCAGTGTAGTAAATGTAAGGTCAATCTCAGAAGTCGCAGCCTCATCCATGGTAACCTTAAGCAGGATTCGTTTCTCAGGATCCATTGTCGTCTCCCAAAGCTGGTCTGCATCCATCTCTCCAAGACCTTTATAACGCTGGATCTTGTTATTTCCGTCACGTCCGATTTCTGTCAGAATCTGATTCAGTTCATCATCGTCGTATGCATACCATACTTTCTTGTTCTTCTCCACCTTGTATAATGGCGGCTGTGCAAGATACACATATCCCTGTTTGATAAGCTCAGGCATAAAACGATACAGGAAAGTCAGCAGAAGGGTTGCGATGTGCGCACCATCGACATCGGCATCAGTCATAATAATAATCTTATGATAACGAAGTTTACTGATATCAAAATCTTCATGAATTCCTGTTCCGAAAGCTGTGATCATAGCTTTGATCTCTGCATTTGCATAAATCTTATCCAGACGTGCTTTCTCTACATTCAGGATCTTACCTCTCAGTGGAAGGATAGCCTGTGTTACACGATTTCTGGCTGTTTTTGCAGAGCCACCGGCGGAATCTCCCTCTACAATGTAGATTTCACAGTTCTCAGGATTCTTATCTGAACAGTCTGCAAGCTTTCCAGGAAGTGACATATTATCAAGTGCTGATTTTCTTCTGGTCAGATCACGAGCCTTACGTGCAGCCTCACGTGCTCTCTGTGCAAGAACTGATTTCTCTACTGTAGTTTTCGCTACTGTTGGATTCTGCTCAAGGAAAATCTCAAGCTGCTTGCTCACCACGCTGTCAACAGCCCCTCTTGCTTCACTGTTTCCAAGCTTCTGTTTTGTCTGACCTTCAAACTGGGGATTCTCAATCTTAACACTGACGATTGCAGTCAGACCTTCGCGGATATCATCGCCACTCAAATTGGGTTCACTGTCTTTAAGCAGCTTGTTCTTTCTGGCATAATCATTGAACGTCTTTGTCAGGGCATTTCTGAAACCTACAATATGAGTACCACCCTCAGGTGTATTAATATTATTTACAAATCCATAGCAGTTCTCTGTATAAGAGTCATTGTGCTGCATGGCAACCTCTACAGACACACCGTTCTGCTGTCCTTCGCAGTAAATGATTTCCGGGTAAAGCGCTTCCTTGCTTCTGTTCAGATAGCTTACAAATTCACGGATACCACCTTCATAATGGAAAACTTTCTCTCTTTCCATTCCTTCTCTGGTATCTTTAAGAGAAATCTTCAATCCCTTTGTCAGGAATGCCATCTCTCTCAAACGCTGTTTCAGAATGTCATAATCATATACTGTTTCCTCAAATATTTCTTTATCCGGAAGGAAGACAACTGTTGTTCCGGTCTTATCCGGCTGGCAGTCTCCCACAACCTTCAGAGGATACATAGTTTTACCGCGTTCATATCTCTGCTGATAAATCTTACCTTCATGATAGATCCTTACTTCAAGCCATGTGGAAAGTGCATTTACTACAGACGCACCTACTCCGTGAAGACCACCGGATACCTTGTACCCTCCGCCTCCAAATTTACCGCCGGCATGAAGAATGGTAAATACTACTTCTACAGCAGGAATCCCTGCTTTATGATTGATTCCTACCGGAATACCACGTCCGTTATCTACAACTGTGATAGAGTTGTCCGGATTAATAACTACCTGAATCTCTGTACAAAATCCTGCCAGTGCTTCATCAACCGCGTTATCTACAATCTCATAAACCAGATGATGAAGACCTCTGCCGGATGTACTTCCGATATACATACCTGGTCTCTTTCGTACGGCTTCCAAACCTTCCAGAATCTGGATTTGATCCGCTCCGTATTCTGTATTTTCTCCGCCCATTTCTTTCCTCCTGTTATATATACTTATCACCAGAATATATCTGAAAACCCCTGCGTGAAAATTATAGACAGGTTTTCAAATATATTCTGGTATCTGGACATAATAATACAAATTTATTATAGCACAAAAGCCCGTTCCTTGCCACAGCCTGAATAAAAAAGAATCCCCGAAAACGGGAATTCTTCTGTATGTTAATCTTATTCTTCGGTTTTATTGATGAGGTACTGATAGACATCTCTCTTCGTCATTCCTCTATCATTTGCTACCATTTTCATAGCTTCTTTTCTTGAATGTCCCTGATTTTCATAGATTTCCATGTGTTCTTCTATGGTAATTTTTTCCCAGGATGCCTTCTGTTCCTCTTCCATCTCCTGTCTGCTTCTGCCTTCGATCACAAGCACACACTCTCCAAGCGGCTTCTCTGTCTGATAATAGAGGATCAGCTCCTCGATAGTCGTATGGAATGCAGTCTCATGTCTTTTCGTCAGTTCCCTGCAAAGAGTCATTCTGCGATTTCCGAGAGTTTCCTTCAATTCCTCCAGAGTTCTTACCAGTCTGTGAGGAGCCTCATAGAGAATGATAGTTCTCGTTTCATTCTTCAGTTCTTCCAGAATCAGTTTTCTTTCTTTTTTATCTGCCGGAAGAAATGCTTCAAAAGCGAATCTTCTGGTTGGAAGTCCGGACAGAGTCAGGGCAGTGATACAGGCAGCAGGTCCCGGAAGAGAAGTTACTTCAATCCCCGCTTCATAACACATTGCCGCAAGCTCCTCTCCCGGATCTGAGATTCCCGGAGTTCCCGCATCTGTGATCAGTGCAATATTCTGCCCTTCCTGCATTTTACTGATCAGAACATAGGCCTTATCAATTTTGTTGTACTCATGATAACTGGTCATAGGTGTTTTTATATCAAAATGGTTCAGCAGTTTAATACTGTTTCTGGTATCCTCTGCTGCAATAAGATCCACTTCTTTCAATGTTCGAAGTACCCGGAGTGTAATATCCTCCAGATTTCCTATGGGTGTTGCACATAAATACAATTTACCTCTCATAATTTGTTTCCTCTCATATTACTTTGCAAATAAAGTTCGGTTAAATCATATCATAAATCTTCAGTATATTTTCTGTATAGACTCCCGGCTCTTTATATACGATCAGAGGAGGTTCCACTGTAACTCTGGAATTTCCTCCCTTTAATGCCTCGATCAGAACCATGTTTGGTTCTCTGTCTATGTATGGATATACAAGCTGCATCTTTTTCGGTTCCAGACGATACTTTGTGAGAACATTCATAATCTCAGCCAGTCTGAACGGTCTGTGGACCATATAAAATCTTCCACGTTCTTTCAGAACCTTTGATGCCTGGCTCACCACATCCTCCAGATTACAGAGTACTTCATGTCTGGCAATTGCTTTTGGCATATCCGGATTGCGAAGCCCATGCTGTCCGATCATATAAGGCGGATTACTTGTCACTACATCAAAAGAAGCTGCCCCAAAAATATCAGCAGCCTCCTTAATATCACCCCGTACGATCTCAACATCGTCCTCCAGATGATTATATCTGACACTGCGTCCGGCCATATCTGCACACTCTTTCTGAATCTCAAGACCTGTAAAGTGTTTCCCATTTGTTTTGGTTTTAAGCAGGATCGGGATAATTCCCGTTCCTGTTCCCAGATCCAGAGCAGTCTCACCCTTTTTTACTTTTGCAAAGCCGGAAAGAAGAACTGCATCCATCCCAAAACAGAATTTATCCGGATCCTGTATCACATAATATCCGTTCTGAAGATCATCTATACGTTCATTATCTTTTACCAGCTGATCAGTCATTTAATTTGGAATCTCCTTTTTTATCTTCCAGATTTCCAAGTTCTTTTAATTCTTTTTCAGAGACTTTGACTTTCTTCTTTCTCGGTCTGAATTTCAGGTCATCTACCGGAAATTCCTGAATTTCTTTCTCGTCATTGATCTCTACAATTACCTTTACACGTTGACGAAGCACGTTTACACTGTGTACAGTTCCGGTAAGCCCATCCGGAGTTGTAACTGTATCTCCCAGTCCCGGAAGCTTTTTATTCAGCTCTTCATATGTTTCCTGCTCGTTCTTCAGGCAGCACATCAGTCTTCCGCACACACCGGAAATCTTTGTCTGGTTAAGGGACAGATTCTGCTCTTTTGCCATCTTTATGGATACAGGTGCAAACTCAGACAGATATGTGTGGCAGCACAGACATCTTCCGCAGATACCGATTCCTCCCAGAATCTTTGTCTCATCGCGAACACCAATCTGACGAAGTTCGATACGCGTTTTAAAAATTGCTGCCAGATCTTTTACCAATTGGCGAAAATCAATTCTGCCGTCAGCAGTGAAATAAAACAGCACTTTATTATTATCAAATGTATACTCTGCATCTATCAGTTTCATTTCCAGACCATGTTCACGAATCTTTTTCTGACAGATTTTAAATGCCTCTCTCTCTCTGACTCTGTTCTGTGCCTCTCTCTCGTCGTCCTCCTTTGTTGCCACACGAAGAACTTCTTTGAGAGGGTGAACAACATCTTCCTCACCTACTTCTCTTGGTGCAAGTACGACTTTCCCGTATTCAATTCCCCGGGCTGTCTCCACGATCACGTGATCGCCTGTTTTAATTTCATAATCTTTCGGACTGAAATAATAAATCTTGCCTACATTACGAAATCTCACGCCTACTACTTTTGTCATTCTATTTCTCCCTGATCGTCAGGAACAGCAATTCAAATGCCAGATCAAAATTAACATTTGCTTTCAGACGTACCTTTGTCTTCTGAATAGAATCCAGAATGTTCTCCAGATTCTCGTAGGAACGCTGCTTTGCCTGTTCTCTGATAAAATTAATTTCCTGTTTAAATACCAGATTGTCAATCTCCTGTGTTGCCTTAAACATCAGGACATCTCTGAACCAGAACTGGAAAATATCCAGATAATCGTTGATATTCTGTTTGTCCTCAGAAAGACTCTTAATCGCATCTGACAGTTCATAAACTTCCATGGTGTTTGCATATTTAAGAATCCTCAGTGCATTCTGAGTCATCTCTGCAAACTCCTGAGAAGTAGCTGCTTCTTTTGCCCTTCCAATACTGCCCTGTGCAAAGGATGCGTCAATCTCCGCCTGATAATCCGGAACATGAAGATGCTCCATCAGATATTTCTTTACAAGACCGTCATCCACTACCTTCAGATCAAGACGAACACATCTTGACTGAATAGTCGGCAGCAGTCCCCCGATATTATTAGTCAGCAAAAGAATCACTGCATATTCCGGCGGCTCTTCAATTGTTTTAAGAAGAGCATTCTGTGCCTGTGGTGTCATAAGATCTGCATCTGCAATAATATAAATCTTGTAAGGACTGTAATATGGTCTGATATCTATATCATTGATCACCTGATCCCTGATCTCGTCAATTGTGATCGTTCCAGGTTTCTCATGACTGACCATAATAATGTCCGGATGATTCTTACCCATCGCCTTTTTGCAGGAATCGCATTTCTGGCAGGGTTCTGTACCTCCGGCCTCACACTGAAGTGTTGCCGCAAAAGTCCCTGCAAGGAGCTTCTTACCAGAACCTGGTTCGCCGGTAAAAATATAAGAATGCGATATTTTTCCTGATTCTATTGCATTTTTTAAATGTCCGATAATCTCTTCGTGTCCGATAATATTGTTAAATCCCATCATAAGAATCACCTCACCAGTCCGTTTTGTAAGATATTATACCATAAAAGAAGAACTATTGCACAGACTTTATATAATTTGCGATTTCTTTCACACAGTCATCAAGATTTATATTCTGAAAACGTTTCTCTATCCCTGCGTTCAGAATATTTTCCTCTGAAAAATCCGACTGATCTGCAATAAATCTTCTGCACATTTCCTCATATCTTGGATTTTCCTGTTCTCTCTCTCTATTAAGAGCACGACTCAGTCTTTCTCCATCTTCTACCTGGACATAAACAGGACAGACTGCATCTTCCCCATAGTATTTACGCATCTTTTTAAATGACTCCAGAGTACCGATTCCCAGATAATCGGAATCTGCAAGGTTCACCTGACCATCATCTGCAGTGAAATAAGTCCATATCCCATAAACCGTATGATATGCTCTCTCCTCGATAAGATTTCCGTTTTTTCTGAATTCTTCCAGTTTTCCGTCATCTACAAAATAATAATTTTTTCCATCCTGCTCTCCTGCCCTGATCGGGCGGGTTGTATACAGAATAAGTGTTTTCAGATTCAATTCTTTATGTGCGGCCAGAAGTGAATAGATTCTGTCTTTTCCGGATGCACTCTTTCCCATGATGTAAAAAATCTTTCCCATATCTGTTATGTTATTCCTTTGCCGGGCTGTATTCTTCCTGTCCAATTTCATTTCGGGCAGCTACGCAGATTGTTTCAGCAGATGTATCACTGAGTCCCTGTACTTCCAGCCCCTGTTCCATGTATCTTCTCACATTTCTTACAAATTGTCCAGTTATCTGCTCTCCCGGCACAATAATCGGAATTCCGGGCGGATACAGATAAGCAAACTCTGCACTGACTTTGCCAACACTTTCTTTCAGAGAATATCGCCTTTGCTGCGCATCCACTGCCTGAGAAATTGTCATAAGCTGTGTCATTCTCGCATGAGAAGTATGATACTGCGATTCCTCCGACTCATCTGTTTGCTGTATCTCTGCATCAATCTCTTCAATTGCAGTACACAGTCTCTCAAATCCCTCTTCTGTATCTCCCACTGCTGCAATTCCAAGAACATATTTCTCAGCCGCCATTTCCATTTCAATGTGATATCTGTCACGAAGTATCTGATGGAGAAGGTGTCCGTTAACAGAAGTTCCGACTGTGGAGAACAACAGCTTGGATCTGTCAAAATCATAGATTCCACTGCCTTCGATCATAGAACCTTCGATCAGTTTTATTTTTTCACACTTTGAAAGACGCTGTCTGGCCTTCTCCAGATTGAAGGTAAATTCACGAAACATTTGCTGCCCGTCTTTTCTCAGTTTATCCATACATGCATCCATACTCGCCATCAGAATATACGACGGACTGCTGGTCTGGTAAATCCCCATAAATCTCTTTATCTTTTCCACATCTGCCATATCACTGCATATATGAAGCACCGCCGTCTGAGTCATAGATGGCAGCGTTTTATGGAAACTCTGTATTACAATGTCAGCCCCCAGATCAGCAGCAGACACCGGAAAATATTTAGAATAATGAAGATGTGCACCATGTGCTTCATCCACAATAAGAGGAATCTTATGTCTGTGTACAACTTCTGCAATTGTCTTTATATCAGACACAACGCCGTCATATGTAGGCGAAGTAAGCAGAAAAGCCTGCACATCCGTATTTTCTTCCAGATATCTTTCCACACGTTCAGGAGAAATTCCTCCGTTTATCCCCAGTCTCTGATCTTCATGTGGATAAATATAGACCGGCTGAAGCTCACGTAAATACAATGCATGATAAACAGCCTTGTGACAGTTCCTCGCGACAAGTATCTTCCCACCTTTATTTACACTTGCACTGACTGCTGCCAGAAGAGCCGCCGTACTTCCATTTACACTGAAGAAACATTTCTTTGTCCCATAAATCTGAGCTGCATATTCCTGTGCTTCTTTCAAAATTCCTTCCGCATGATGAAGATTGTCAAATCCTGAAATCTCTGTAATATCTCTCTCAAAAAGAAAATCATCTGCTGAAGATGCCCGGTTTCTCTTATGCCCCGGCATGTGAAACGGATAATAGTCAGACTGCCCATAGCTTTCTAATTTTTTATATAATCTTTCCATTTTTTTCCTTTTTATACTATTGTGCCAACAAGTTGATTTCTCGAACAATCTTGCGTTCCAAATTTCCCACTGATTATTGCCTTTTCGTGCCTGAAATATGGAACTTCCCTGATTCAGTTAAACTTTAAATCTGTATCCTACGCCCCAGATTGTTTCAATATACTGAGGTTTTGCAGTATTAAATTCAATTTTCTCCCGGATCTTCTTGATATGGACAGTGACTGTTGCAATATCTCCCACAGATTCCATATCCCAGATTTCCCGGAACAACTCTTCCTTGGTAAACACTCTGTTCGGATTCTCTGCAAGGAAGGTAAGCAGATCATATTCCTTGGAAGTAAATGTTTTCTCCTCTCCGTTTACCCATACGCGGCGTGCAGTCTTATCAATCTTGATCCCGCGGATCTCCACAATATCATTTTTGCGTACATTGGAACCGATCAGACGATTATATCTGTCCATATGTGCCTTGACTCTGGCTACCAGTTCACTTGGACTGAATGGTTTTGTCATGTAATCATCTGCCCCCAGTCCCAGACCTCTGATTTTATCTATGTCATCTTTCTTTGCAGATACCATGATGATAGGAGTATTTTTTTCCTGTCTTACCTGCCTGCAGATATCAAAGCCATCCACTTCCGGAAGCATCAGATCCAGAATAATCAGGTCAAACTCCTCATTCAGCGCACGCGTCAGTCCGGTGTCTCCTCTGTTGCAGATTTCAACTTCAAATCCGGAAAGCTCCAGATAATCCTTCTCCAGATCTGCAATTGCCTCTTCATCTTCTATAATTAAAATTCTGCTCATTTCATTGGTACCTCCTGATACTTTCTAAGTACAAAATACATGATTGTGCCGATTCCAAGCCTGCTGGTTGCCCAGACCTTTCCTCCATGATCCTCCAGGATCTTTTTTACAATGGAAAGACCGATTCCGCTTCCTCCCTTGGATGAATTTCTCGACACGTCTGTTCTGTAAAAACGATCAAAAATAGACGGCAGATCCTTTGCTGCAATTCCCTTTCCATTATCTTCAATTTCAACCTGAATAAAATCTCCCACATCCTTTATGCGAATCTGGATGATACCTTTGGGTTTATCCATATATTTGATAGCATTGCTGATAATGTTATGAATAACACGCCGAATCTGTTCTCCATCTGCGATCACCTGCACATTATCCTCAACATAATTGGCATATACCAGTTCAATTCCTCTCGTTTCCAGTTCCAGTCCTACTTCTTCTGCGCAATCACTGAAATAATCTTCTACATTCAGTTTACTGAAAGTATATGGAATTCTGTTGGTATCAATCTTTGAATAAAAAGTCAGCTCATTGATCAGATGATCCATCTCATTCGTCTTATTATAAATAGTCTTCACATAACGGTCTATTTTCTCCGGCGTATCCGCTACGCCGTCCATAATCCCCTCTACATATCCCTTTACCGCTGTGATCGGCGTCTTAAGATCATGAGAAATATTGCTGATAAGTTCTTTATTTTCTTTATCCATAAGAACTTTCTCTTCTGCTGATTCCTTCAGCCGCTTTCTCATCTCCTCAAAATCCCGGCAAAGTTCCGAAAACTCATCGTCACCATCTACTTCCAGAACAAAATCAAGATTTCCCTCTTTGATATTCTGAGTGGCTTTCTTTAATTTAACCAGCGGTGTGGCAATACTTCTGTAAATCCATAATCCAATAGATAAAGCTGTGAATACTAATATTACCGTCGCAGTAAACAGCAGATCTTTTGCAATAATCCTTACCTGTGTCTGGCTGTGGGTGGATTCCCCTACTGAAATATCATACACCACTTCCGAAGAATCCTTTGTCTGCTGTGCAAACTTTGTGTGACCTAATCCGTACAAAGTTGCCGAAAATAAAAGCAGAGGAACCAGAATACTCATACCGAATCCAACTATAATCCTTGTTTTTAACTTCATCCCGATCATCCTTTATCTGTTGATTTATAAGGTTTCTATAATTTTGCCCTCTGCAAGCATTATATCATAAAGTCTGTTTTACATATCTAAATTTTCTATAAAAAGAACAGGAATCATCTGTCCTGTTCTTTCAGATAATTCCTGTTTTATCCCATTGCACTGCAATTTTTGTGATATTCTGTAATTATTCAGCATTCCACTGTCTGTGCAAGTACTGAACAGTTACGATTTTCTTATTTAAGCAAGGTATTTCTTAAGGTCATCAACTTTGTCCAGATGCTCCCATGGAAGGTCTACATCCGTACGTCCGAAATGTCCATAAGCAGCTGTCTGTCTGTAAATCGGTCTTCTCAGATCAAGCATCTTGATAATTCCCGCCGGGCGAAGATCAAAATTCTCACGAATGATCTCAACCAGCTTTGTATCAGAAAGTTTACCGGTTCCGAATGTTTCTACGTGGATAGATGTCGGATGAGCAACACCGATCGCATAGGAAAGCTGAATCTCACATTTATCTGCAAGACCTGCTGCAACAATATTTTTTGCAACATAACGTGCAGCATACGCTGCGGAACGGTCTACCTTTGTACAGTCTTTACCGGAGAAAGCACCGCCGCCATGACGTCCGGTTCCACCGTAAGTATCAACGATGATCTTACGTCCGGTAAGTCCGCTGTCACCATGAGGTCCGCCGATCACGAAACGTCCTGTTGGGTTGATGAAATATTTTGTGTTCTCATCTACCATATCTGCCGGAATGATCTCATCGAAAACGTATTTCTTAATGTCCTCATGGATCTGCTCCTGAGTTACATCCGGATCATGCTGTGTAGAGCATACTACTGCATCGATACGGATTGGTTTTCCGGCTTCATCATATTCTACAGTAACCTGTGTTTTTCCGTCCGGTCTTAAATATTTTAATGTACCGTCTTTACGGATCTTCGTTAACTGACGTGCAAGTTTGTGTGCCATGTTGATGGCATATGGCATATACTCTTCTGTCTCATTGGAAGCATAACCAAACTGGATACCCTGGTCACCTGCTCCGATAGCATCAATTTCATCTTCACCCATTTTTGCTTCAAGAGCTTTATCTACGCCAAGAGCGATATCAGCAGACTGTTCATCGATTGCTGTGATAACTGCACATGTATCAGCATCAAATCCATATTTTCCACGTGTATATCCGATTTCACGGATAGTATCTCTTACGATTTTCTGAATATCAACATATGCATTTGTTGTAATCTCACCCATAACAAGTACAAGACCTGTAGTTGTAGCAGTTTCACATGCAACACGACTCATAGGATCTTTTTCCATAAGAGCGTCAAGAATAGCATCGGAAATAGCATCACACATTTTATCCGGATGGCCTTCAGTTACAGATTCAGAAGTAAATAAAATTTTCTCCATTGTGTTCTCCTTTTTTATTCATTTACAATTGTTTCCCGACCACAGAATAACCCGCAGCCATTTATGTACTGTATCAACAGATTATTTTTCTCCGCTGATACTTTTCCGTTAACAAAAAGAAACAGCCCGAAGTAATCGGACTGTCTGATTATCTCAACAATCCTCTTATTGTTCGATCACTCGCTCAGGTTGGCACCTTCCTACACAAACAGGGGTTGCCGTGGCTTCGCAGATCCTTTGTATCTCCACCACTCTGAATAAAAGGCTATTACTAATTATTAACTTGCATTAATTAAGATTGCTGCATACCATACAATATACTTAACCCTTACAAATGTCAAGTAATTTTTTGGTATTTTTTATCATCCCACCCTGAGACGGAATTTCTGGATTTCTTTCTCATTGGATACTCTCTCAATCTCAGCACCGAGAGATCTCAGCTTATCTTCAAAATTCTCGTATCCTCTCTGGATATATACGATATCATCAACAACTGTGATTCCATCTGCTGCAAGACCTGCAATCACCAGGGCTGCACCTGCACGCAGATCCGGTGCACTTACTCTCGCACCTGTAAGCTTCTTCACACCATCAATAATTGCTGAATTTCCCTCAACTTTGATGTTTGCTCCCATACGTGAAAGTTCGTCCGCATACTTGAATCTGTTCTCAAAAATACTCTCTGTTACAATACTGGTTCCCTCTGCAAGTGCCAGAGTTACAGCAATCTGTGGCTGCATATCTGTAGGATATCCGGGATATGGAAGAGTCTTTACATGAGTACGGTGAAGTCTCTTTGGTGCACGTACACGAACTGCATCATCAAATTCCTCAACCTCACATCCAATTTCTTCAAGTTTAGCCGTAGTTGCTTCCAGATGCTTCGGAATTACATTCTTAACTGTTACATCTCCGCCTGTTGCTGCCGCAGCAAACATAAATGTACCTGCCTCGATCTGATCCGGAATAATAGAATACTCTGTACGGTGGAGCTTCTCCACACCTTTAATACGGATCACATCTGTACCTGCACCTTTAATATTTGCCCCCATACTGTTCAGGAAGTTGGCAACGTCAACTACATGCGGTTCTCTTGCGGCATTTTCCAAAATAGTACGTCCCGGAGCCAATGAGGCTGCCATCATAATATTGATCGTTGCACCTACAGAGACAACGTCAAGGAAAATATGGCTTCCATGAAGTTCATCTGCTTTCGCAACAATTGCTCCATGCATGATATCTACATCTGCACCAAGCGCTCTGAATCCCTTCAGATGCTGGTCGATCGGACGGCTTCCGATGTTGCATCCACCTGGAAGCGGTACCTCTGCATGTTTATACTTACCAAGAAGTGCTCCCAGCAGATAGTAGGAAGCTCTGATCTTCTTGATATATTCATAATCAACACTTACATCTCCAATTGTAGATCCGTTAATCTTCACAGTAGATTTATCAATACGGTCTACCTGTGCTCCAATACCAGCGATCGCTTCAAGCAATACATTGATATCCCTTACATCCGGCAAATTCTCTATCAGAATCGTCTCATCAGTCATTATGGCTGCTGCAAGAATAGCAAGTGCCGCATTCTTGGCACCGGCAATCTCAACTTCACCGACTAAAGGGTTGCCTCCTTTTATAACATACTGTTCCATATCACACCTCTTATTTATTTTCACTCCATGAGCAGAATTAATGGTCACTGTTCACTCTGTTTTTCGTTTTCTGTGAACATGTAACTTCTGTTTCAAATGCATATATGTTTATACTAAACGATCATCCTATTTTAAAGTCAGTTGTATATTATATCATATATTTATCATTTGTAAACAAAAATTATTTACCACTGTCCTTTTCCCGAGCTGTAATAATCACTTTCCCTGCTCTTTGATATGTATTATCTCCAGAATTGCCCGAAGACTTTCATCCAAATCTTTCCCTTCTTCATCAATGGTAATATCTGCATATTTCTCATACAAAGGTATACGTTCTTCATACAGATCTTTCAGACTCTGACCGTCCTTTAACAGCACTCCGCGGCCTTTCAGATTTCCCAGTCTTTTGGATAAAGATTCCAGTGATAATTTAAGATATATAACCTTACCTATGGACTTCAGATGTTCCATTGCCTCATCACAGTAAATAACACTTCCGCCGGGTGCAATGACCGTATCTGTCACATGAATGTCTGCATTAACCTGATTTTCAATTTCCTTAAATTTTTCCGGTCCGTCCTGCTCTATGATCTCTGAAAGCTTTCTTTTCTCCTGTTTCTGTATCAGAAGATCCGAATCCAGAAATTCATATCTCAATGCTTTTGCAAGAATAACTCCTATTGTACTTTTCCCTGAACCGGGCATTCCTATTAATGTCACATTATTCATGTTTATGTCCTTTCATTTTATCATACATTGTCTGCGTCTGCAAATTGCGGATTACTGTTTCTTTTTTCCGGATTTTTTCTTCTTTTTTTTAACGCTGTATCCAAATGTTCCCAGTTTTTTACCAATTCCCAGATATTCACCATGAGAATACACCAGAGGTTTCGCATCATTCAGATGAAATTTCTTCTTCTCGTCCATATACTGCGGATCAGCATGAACTGCAAGCACATCCGCCAGAAACATATGGTGGGAACCCAATTCCAGAACCTGCCTTACTTTGCATTCAATACTCACCGGAGATTCTGCGATCATGGGAACTTTCACAAAATCCGCCTTCTCTTTGGTAAGCTTCATTTCTTTAAATTTATCAACATCCCTGCCGGAACGGACTCCACAGTAATCCGTTGCATATGCCAGTTTCTCTGTTGTCAGATTTATTACAAATTCTCCCGTCTTTCTGAGCATATCATAGGAAAAACGGGATGGTCGCACAGAAATAGACACCATCGGCGGATTCGTGCAGACAGTTCCTGCCCATGCAACTGTAATAATATTGTCATTCCCCTCTCCGTCAGAAACACTTACCATAACTGCCGGAAGTGGATAAAGCATATTTCCTGCTTTCCAGGTTTCTTTTTCCATTTCTTATTATCCTCAGCTATTCTGTCTGCTGCCATCAGTTGTAATCGTTCTGTCCGGCCTGTGCAGCTTCCATAAGTGCCGGAATCAGCTGTTTCTTACGTGAAACAACGCCTTTCAGATCAAATACACCATCCTTTGGCTCCATATGGAAAGCAATACGTGCCATTTCCTCACTTCCCTCACCATAATAGAGAAGCTCTGTAGATTCCTCAATAATATTGGTAAGCATAAAGAATACGCGGGTAACACCATGACGGCCACACTCGCTGACCATAAACGGAACCAGACGCTCTTTGATTTCTGCCAGCTCATCGCTGTCCATGGAACTGATCTGTCCAACACCAAAGTTGATCTCATCCTCAGCAATAAATTTCTTATAATCCTGATAGAAAATTTCTTCCGGTGATTTGTCTTTCAGGTTACTTCCTGCTTTAAACATCTCTTTTGCAAACTGCTCAATATTGATTCCTGCAATAAGTGCCAGCGCACCTGCAGCCATCTTGTCAGATAATGTGCAGGTAGGTGAACGGAACATCAGTGTATCTGAAATAATCGCAGCACAGAGAAGCCCCGCAATACTCGGTGAAATCTCAAGTTTCTGCTCCCCATACATTTCATACAGAATCGTTGCTGTACATCCGACCGGCTGATTTCTGAAAGAAATCGGTACCATAGTTTCCAGAGAACCCAGTTTATGATGGTCAATAATCTCCACGATTTCAGCTTTATCGATATTGTCAACTGCCTGATCTTTCTCATTATGGTCCACAAGTGCTACTTTTTTCCTGTGCATATCCAGGAAATTTCTTCGGGAAATTGTTCCGATACATTTTCCCTTTTTGTTAATTACAGGGAACGCACGATGACGGTGTTTGATCATCTCATTCTGAATATCATCCGTAAAATCCTCTGTATTAAAAGTAACCAGATTATCTGTTTTCATAATATACCGTACAGGAATACTCTGGTTGATCAGTCTTGCGATCGTAAATGTATCATACGGAGACATAATAATTACAATTTCTCTCTCATGAGCAAGCTTTATCACCTTTTCGCTGACTTCAATTCCCATACCAACGATAATACAGCTAACATTCTGCGCAATCGCCTGAAGATGATCCTCTTCTCTGTCTCCCATGATTATCAGGTCATCCGGTTCAATATAGGCTTTGAGCATTTCCGGATTTGCAGTTCCCACCAGAACTTTTCCTTTTGTAAAATATCCATGCTCATTTCCCTCTACTACGGTACCTGCAATTGTCTCGGCAATTCTTCTGTACTGTGTCTTCGCTCTTGACAGCAGATAACTGTCCGTTGTATCCATATAAGTCTTAGCAATATCACCGATTGTGATCAGGCCTTCCAATGTGCCGTCTTTTTCACGAATCGGCAGAGAAACGATGCTGTTTTCCTGCATCAGATCCCATGCATTTTTCAGGGACATACTCTTATCAGCTTCCGGACTCATACGGATATCCATATCTTTTATCTGTGTTCCAATGTTAGACAGATATCCCGGCGGCTGCATGCCGAAACGATTTAACACATATTCTGTCTCTTCATTGATCTGTCCTGCACGCTTTGGAATGTATTTCACCTTCTGAGAAGTCCTGTTTTTGATGTCCGCATAGGCAATTGCTGAACAGATGGAATCCGTATCCGGATTCTTGTGACCTATTACAAATATTTTTTCCTGATTTCTCATACAGATTCTAACCTCAATTATCTAATTTAATGTTTGCAAAAAGTGCGCCAAGAGATGTGGAAGCCTCTTCCTTTGAATCTGGAAGCTCGATCACTTCCTCCTCAATTTCCTTAGCCATCATATCTGTTGCCTCTTTGATGCTCAGACTTAATTTTCCATCTTTGACAGCAGTTACTTTTACCTTTACTTTATCTCCAACTGTCAGAACTTCTGATGGTTTCTTAATTCTCTTCTCACAGATCTGTGAAATATGAACCAGACCTGACAGACCATTTCCCAGATCTACGAATGCACCATATGGCTGTAAGCTCTCAACAACACCTTCTGTTACAAGTCCGACCTGCACATTGGAGATTTTTGTTTTTCTCTCCTCTTCTGCTTTTTCTCTTAATATTTCCTTTGCAGAGAGAATTAATCTTCCTTTTTCTTTATCAATATCGAAAACCTGAACCTGGATTGGTTTGTTCAGATATTCGTTTGTATCCTCCACATAATTCAGGGCAAGCTTTGAGGCGGGAATAAATCCACGTACACCTTCTACATAGGCGATCACGCCGCCATTTACAATGCCTTTTACCACCACATCAATTACTTCTTTTGAATCCTTTAATTCTTTCAGCTTATCCCATGCAAGCACATCTGCTGCTTCTGTTCTGGACAACAGAATATTTCCATTTCCATCGTCTTTACTCACAACAGTCGCAGAAACTTCATCTCCCACATTCACCTGTTCCTTTAAAGAAAATCCCGGTTCTCTGCTGTAATCCTCTGCCGGAATAATGCCTTCCGCATAATACTTCAGATCTACCACAACTTCTTTTTCATCTACACTGATGACAGTTCCTGTAAGAATATCCCCTTCTTCAATTTTCTTAAAAGAGGCTTCCAGTTCTGTTTCGTAATCTTTCATTGATTCAGCCATTATCTGTTTTCTCCTTTACCTGGAATAAATGTAACTCTTCTCCATCTGTTACAGGATACTGAACAGTTACAAATAGAGTATATTATGTCAGCTATTTTCAAACATTATAACACAATCACTTTAATAATGGAAATCTGAATTTTCATACAGATAGTTCACACAAACGGATATTTATATGTTACAATAATATCATCAACCAACTATAGCAAATCTATAAACAAGTCCCCTGTGAGATTACAAAAATCAACGGGGAACTGCCTGTATCAGGAAAGGATATTATTATACATGAATTATGATTCTGTCCCCTTGAGGGATTTTAAAGAACTGAATGACTGGGAGACAGTTATTTTTGTCTATCAGTCTGCCCTTAAACAGGTAGAAACAAAGATTGATATTCTAAACGGTGAATTTCAGCACAGACATAAATACAATCCAATCGAACATGTAAAATCCAGAATCAAAACTCCGGAAAGCATTGTAAAAAAACTGAAACGACATGGATATGAATCCAGTATCGAGAACATGGTACGCTATGTAAATGACATCGCAGGAATCCGTATCAGCTGTTCCTTTACATCTGATATCTATCTGATCGCAGATATGATTTCCAAACAAAATGACCTGACGATCCTTGCAAGACGTGATTATATGAAAAATCCTAAAAAGAGCGGTTACCGCAGTTATCATATGCTGGTTACCACACCGGTCTTTCTCTCCGACAGTATCATTGATACCAAAGTAGAGATTCAGATCCGCACAGTTGCACAGGATTTCTGGGCGACTCTGGAGCATAAGATGCATTACAAATTTGAGGGAGACGGACCTGACTATATCACAAAAGAATTAAGAGAATGTGCGCGATATGTAGCAGAACTGGATACCCGCATGGAAGAACTCAATAATGAAATCCAGAAATATGGAAAATTATCAGATAAAAAATAAAAAATCCCCATAAAACGAGGAGTGCCCCGGCAGTGGTTTACCGGGGCTATTATTATGAAAAAAATTTATGTGTAATGATAACACATTACAACGTCTTTCGTAGGTTCTTTCGAACTATCTATATAGTAGCAATCATTTATGAACAAATTATGAACTCGCAGTTAACTTTTCGTTTATTTGCACAATTATTTTATATTTTTTAATATTTTTTTATAGAATTACCACATATTTATAGTTCTTGTTTTATTTTATGCTTGTCTATCTTGTATATCCCCCATAATCTTCCATAACTATTTCGTCTTTTCACAGTTACGATTTGAGAATGAGCAGATTTTACTCAAAAAGACTCTTTGCAAAATCAGCCAGTTTATGCAGGATTCCTTTTACCTCTTCTTTACCAATCCCCATTTCTTCCAGTTTATCATATGCCTTCGTCACAGCACTCCTGAGCTGTTCCTCATCAATATCAGAATCCTTGATCTGTTTAACGATCTTTATGATTCTGTTCTCTTCTTCCTCCGAAAGGCTAACTCCTGCAGTACTCTCCGCAGTCTGGATCAGCGATCTGATCTGATCATCTGAAATATCCTGTTTTGCTGCCTCATTTTTCACATACATAATGATATCAACTACTTTGTCCGGATCTGATACAAGAGAATCAATCTCATTATCAGAAATAATCTCCTGTACAGATTCCGAAGTATCTGCTGCCATCGCTGGTACTGCCGGTGTCGTACATGTAATTGCTGCCGCAATAATAAGTATTCCTGCTTTTTTTATTCTCATGATTTAATTACCTCCATACTTTTGCCAGTCAATAATAAGTCTCTGTCTTTTCACTGTCAGCAGATTACAGACAATGAACAGGCATTTTCATTTACCGGCTCATTATATCAGAAATCTTATGCCTTCTGTAAAATAAATATCCCAATTTCTCTCTTCATAATTCCTTCGACATTTGTTCAAATTTTTTTCACATCTTAAACACGATTTTCTCATAATTGCAGGATATACTAAAGTTATAAAAATAATAAAGCCAACGTTATTTTTATAAAATTTCTTTTTCATATGTTGATTGCCGGAAGAGGCAATTAACTCTCCTTCCTTTTAAAAAATAAATTTGAACGTAATATAAAAAGCATCCGCTTAGCCACCGGATGCTTTTTATATTTATCTTTTTATGAAATTTCTGTAAATGCATTTGCCAGCTGTGCAAACTGTGCCAGTGTCAGTGCTTCTCCTCTGACACTCAGGGAAAGTCCACACATCCCCAACGCCTGCTCAATCTGTTCTTTAGAAAATGGTATCTCCTGTGAATTCTTCAGACCATTCACCAGTGTCTTCCTTCTCTGGTTAAAAGATGCTCTGATAATACGAAACATCAGCTTCTCATTCTTTACCTCAACCGGCGGTTTTTCATATCGTTCCAGTCTGATCACCGCACTTCCCACTTTAGGTCTTGGCATAAAACAGTTGGGCGGTACATTTGCCACGATCTTTGGTTTCGCATAATATTGCACAGCCAGTGAAAGCGCCCCGTAATCTTTTGTTCCGGGTCCTACCTGCATTCTGTCCGCAACTTCTTTCTGTACCATAATAGTAATAGAATCAACAGGAACCTGATTCTCAAACAATCCCATGATGATCGGGGTAGTAATGTAATATGGCAGATTGGCAACAACCTTGATCGGACGCCCCTGATTTTTTTCCAGTGCAAGCTGGCGGATGTCTACTTTGAGGATGTCGTTGTTGATAACTGTCACATTATCCCAATCTTTCAGAGTGTCGTCCAGAATAGGAAGCAGTGTTTTATCAATCTCAACTGCTGCCACTTCCCTTGCTGCTTCAGCCAGATACTGTGTCATGGTTCCGATTCCCGGTCCAATCTCCAATACAAAATCATCCTTTGTGATCTGTGCAGAATCTATAATCTTATCCAGAACATGAGTATCGATCAGAAAGTTCTGACCAAACCTTTTCTGGAATGCAAAATTATACTTCTGAAGCACTTCTATGGTATACTTTGGATCTCCTAGATACGGTCTGGGCATAATCTTTACTCCTTTTTCTTTATTACCTGTAACTGTACAAATACGCATTATTTAGTAAAATCTTTCTCGTACAGAACAATATATCCATCTCTGTCTATACGTTTCTTAGATACATTTCGTTTAAATTTACGGATTCCTCCCTGTGATTTTGCAATCGCAGCATCTATCAGTTCTTTTACTGCGCCAACATTCATAGGAGAATCCTCTTTCTGGTTAATTCCAATCAGATTATACAGCGCAAGCATTCCCATCTGATCAATAGCATAACCATTCTCTTTTGTATAAACCCTTGCAAAATTGACAAGTTCATCATTGGTAAACACAGGAATATTGATCATTGAAGTAAACTTCTTTGCGAATTTCGGATATCTGGCAATCAGTTTTCGCATACCAATCTTCTCATCTTCCACGATTACTGTAAGTCCGTCTGTATTAACTTCCATGGCTTTGTCAAGCATCTCTACTGTTTCCGGTGTCAGCTGATTTGCATTTTCGATCACAAGAAAGCCACCTGCCAGCTTTGAAAAAATCTTATAAATATTTTTTCCGTTGATCTGATCTGCAAAAACATATGCTACTTTTGACGCTTCCAGATTCAGTTCTTTACAGATTGCCGGAATCAGGCCTGAGATCAGTCTGGTCTTTCCGCATTCCTTACCGCCCATCACAATAATATTTCCAGTTTTAGAAGTCTTGTCTGCTGCAGCCATCTGTACATCATATAAAGTATCCACAAGCTGCTCTTTCATACCCGGAACCTTTACAAAATATGTAAATAACTGCTTCTCATTATCTGTAAGTTCTTTTTCTCTTGGTACGATATCCCTTGGATCTGCTCCATTTTCCGGCTGGATAGATTCTATAAAACGTTCCAGCTCCTCTTCTTCTGTCAGGGGTTGGGCTTCTTCCGTTCCCTCTGTATCATCTTCCGGATTCAGATCTGTATTCCCAATCGGTCCATGGAGAAATTCCTCTTCAGCTCTTCTGAGATCTTCTTCTGTAACCTCATCTTCTTCTTCAGCTTCTTCTATTTCCGGCTGCACCGGTATTTCCTTTTTCGGTTCTTCATCCGGCTTTGGATCAGCAACCTTTATATCTTTTATATCTCCGCTGAGGAAATCCGGTTCTTCCAGTTCCTCTGAAATATCATGGGCTTTTATTTCTTTATCATCAACATCAGTTTCTGAACTTTCTTCCTGTACTTCTTCTGTTTTTGACTCTTCTTCCTTCGGAATCTCAATTCCCTGCGCACTGGCAGCAGCAAGGATCGTATCCTCCAGATTCAACTCTTTCCCTTCCAGATCAAAAGAATCCATATTCAGTTTCGTCTCAGCAACTTCCTCAACTTTCGGCGGTTTGCTCAGTTCCATATTTTTCATGGATGCCGGAATATTTAATTCAGGCATCTTAATTGCAGCCATGGGTTCTGCCCCCGGTTTTTCAGGTTCTGCCTCCAATTCCGGAACATTTTCAGGTTCTTTCTGCGACGCATCACTCTTTATGATTTCTTCCGGAATCTCATCTTCCCTGGTGATACCGGCCTCGTTAACCATATCCATGGATTCTTCCGGAAACTCTTCTTTCTCTTCCTGAGTCTTACCTCCAAAGACATCCCTGATCCCCTTTGAAATCTTTTCCTGAATGCCTTCCATGCTGACCTGAACTTCCGGCTCATTGTTTTCTGTCGTTTCTTCCACTTCTTCAGCTTCAGGCTCTTCCTGCGCTTTTACTTCTGTTTCCGTTTTTTTCTTCTCCAGTTCTTTCGCCTGCTCTGGTGTAAGAAGTTTCGGAACAAACTGTTTCTCAAATTTTGCTTTCTCGGCACCTGTCAGCTCACCCATTCTCATTTTAAGATCATAGGCTTTCATAACATATTTGCCTTCACTGAACCAGAGAATGATTTCATTGCATAAATCCAGACATTTCTGTTTTTCTCCAGCTTTGTAATACAGGGCTGCCAGTTCATATGACCATTTCTCTGTAAATTCCTGTTCTTTATACTCTTCCAGGATTCTGATCTGCTCATTTAATGAAGAATTTTTTGCCTTTGCAATCTTGTACTGCAGAATATATTGTGTACTGTCATTCGAAGCCACCTGCTTATACTCTTCAAAAAATTCTTCTGCTTCATTGATATCATCCATTCGCAGAGAGATCTCAATCAGACGGTAAAGAATATTTTTTCCAATAGATGCCTTATGATATGCAAGAAGGAAAATCTCCTTACTGTCCTCATATCTTCCGTTTGCTGCATATATTTCACCGACAACACATAAGGTGCGGACATTTTTGACGCGTCTCCAGTCTATGCTGTCTACAATGTTCATGGCACCTTTATAATCTTTGTCCTGAACCAGCTTATTAATCTCTTCAAGTTTTATCCGAAATTCTTCTTTATCCAATGCATTCACCAACTTTCCATAATTACGCTCAGTGTATCATAAGCCCGTACCCTTGTCAAAAGATTGTTTCTTCTTACACAGGCTGTGATACTGTTCCCTGAACTACCTGAAATACCTTATTTATCTGAAACTGATGACTGATAAAATCATCCAGCCCTGTACATGTTATCAATGTCTGGATATCACTGATACTGTCCAGAAGATAATTCTGCCTGCTGCTGTCCAGCTCGGACAGAACATCATCCAAAAGCAGAACCGGTGTGTCTTTTATTTTTCTCTTTACTATATATATTTCTGATAATTTAAGTGAAAGTGCCGCTGTCCTCTGCTGTCCCTGAGAACCGTATTTCCTGATATCAATCCCATTTGCCATTACACACAGGTCATCTCTGTGTGGGCCTGCGGATGTCAGTCTCATCCTCATATCTCTTTCTCTGTTGGCACAAATGGTACTTTCCAGTTTCTCTGCTGTACAGTCCGGTTCATAAATAACGTTCAGTTCTTCCAATCCCCCTGTAAGATTACCATGTATTTTTCGAACCGTTTCATTTAGTTCTTTAATAAATTCACTGCGCTTGTCAATAATCTTCCGTCCATATTCAGCCATCTGTATATCCCAGATATCCAGTGTATCTTTAAGTGAAGGCTGAACACTGAGATCCTTCAGCAATTTATTTCTCTGATTTACAATATGGTTATATGAAGCCAGATCTGTAAGATATATTTTATCTAACTGGCACAGTTCCAGATCAAGAAATCTCCTTCTCTCACCCGGACCATTTTTTATAATATTCAGATCCTCAGGAGAAAAAAACACCAGATTAACTACTCCGAAAAGCTCACTGGCCTTCCGGATAGGAAGACCATTGATCGCAACGCCTTTTGCTTTATTCTTTTTAAGATGCATATCAATCCTGTAGGAAAGCTCATCTCTTTTTACCATCATCCTGATATGAGATTCATCCTTTCCAAACTGAATCATATCCTTATCTCTGCTTCCTTTATGCGATTTTGTAGTTCCGCAAAGATAAAGTGCCTCCAGGATATTGGTCTTTCCCTGAGCGTTATTGCCGTAAAATATATTCGTCCCCTGTGCCAGATCGAGTTCCAGAGAATCATAATTTCTGAAATTTTTTAACTGAACAGATTCAATATACATTTATTCACCTGATCACTTTAATTTCTTTTCCATCATAAGAAACGATGTCACCTTCATAAACCTTTCGGCCACGACGGTCATCTACCTCTCCGTTTACTTTTACCAGTCCGTCAGTGATCACATATTTCGCTTCAACCCCGTCCTGAACCATATCTGCAAGTTTCAGTAACTGCCCCAGTTTTATAAATTCATCTCTGATTTTAATTTCTTCCATTTTCATTTACTCCCTATCTTGCCTGATTCTGGTTGATATTTACAGGCAGAATCAAATATGTGTAATTTTCCTCGTCATCCCTGATAAAACATGGTGCTTTTGGATTTACGAGGTAGATACTGATTGTTTCATCATCGATTACTTTGAGTGCATCGATCAGAAATCTTGGATTAAAGCCAATAAGGATATCTTTGCCCTCTTTATCAATATCAATATTTTCATTCATGGAACCCATTGCAGAATCAATACGTAATTCCATAGAATTATCTGTAATTTCAATAATGATCGGTTTCTTTTCTCCCTCTCTTACCAACAGAGTGGCTCTGTCGATACAGTCCAGAAATTCTTTTTTATTAATTTTAATTTTGGTTTCGTAATCGCTGGAAAGCATCTGATCAATACGGAAATATTCTCCGTCGATTAATCTGGAAACAACAATAGTCTGGTCAAACTCAAATAAAATATGATTTTTTGAGAAATAAATATTTACAATATCATCAATTTCACCGGATAAAATCTTACTGATCTCATTAAGTGTTTTGCCAGGTACCACCACTTTGCGGTCAGCATAATCTTTTTTCAGTTCCATACGTCTGATTGCAATACGATGTCCATCGAGAGATACTATTTTCAGGTAGTTATTTTTGATTTCAAAAAGTTCACCTGTCATCAGCTTATTGGTTTCATTGGAGGCAATTGAGAAAATAGTCTGTCTAATCATCTCTTTTAATGTGAATTGAGAGATAGTAAGACTTTCTTCTTTCTCAATCAGTGGGAGATATGCAAAATCTTCTCCGGATTTACCAGGTATCGTGAATTTTGCTTTCTCACAGGTAATGGTGGCAGTAAGTTTCTCATCTGTTTTAATAGTTACCGTATTGTCTGGCAGTCGACGAATGATTTCATAGAAAATTTTTGCATCCAGCGCAATGATTCCTTTTTCTTCAATGATTCCATCAACAATTGTTTCTATACCGAGTTCCATATCATTAGTAGTAAATTTGATCTGGTTTGTAGTAGCATCAATCAGAATACATTCCAGAATTGGCATTGTTGTTTTAGAGGGAACTGCTTTCAGTGAGATGTTTACACTTTTGAGCAAGTTGATTTTCTGGCAAATGATTTTCATAATGTGTATAACTTCCTTTCTTGGGTGATGTGGTTTTTTATAGATAAATATATAAAAGGAATTCGTCGTCTCCGCCGTAGGGGATGTGAATATGTGAAAAACTCCATTGAAGGTTGATTTTTCAAGGAGTTCGGATATGGATAACTTCGTGTAAAGGTGTGCTTAAAGTATGTGTATAACTTGTGTATAACCGAAGCGCCCAAAAAGTGGCGAAAAGTTATACACACTTATACACATTCAATCAACATCTTATACACATGTTATACAGTCAGTTATCCTCATCCCTGTGGATTAATTTTTTTCTTTAAAGTTTCAATGGTGTTTTTAAGGTTTTCATCGTTGTTGATTTCTTTTTCAATTTTGTCGATACCGTGCATAATGGTAGTATGATCACGATTTCCAAGACATTTTCCGATAGATTTCAGCGGAGTTGAGATGATTTCTCTGCATAAATACATGGCAATCTGGCGGGGGGTTACAATTTTGGAGTTACGCTTATTTCCACAAAGGTCATCCACTGTAACATCAAAATGTTCAGCAACCATGGAAATAATATAATCCGGCGTGATGACTTTCTTTTCATCAGGGGAAATAATGTCTTTTAACGCCTGTTCGGCAAGTTCAAGTGTAACTTCCTTTTTTTCAAGTTTGGCAAAAGCCATCACCTTGTTGATCGCGCCTTCCAGTTCGCGGATATTGGATTTAATATTGTTTGCAATGTATTTGATTACTTCCTCGTTAATATCATATCCATCCATTTCTTCCTTCTTATGAAGAATTGCCATTCGGGTTTCGTAATCCGGCAGTGTGATGTCTGCGATCAGGCCCCATTCAAATCGTGAACGGAAACGTTCTTCCAGGATTTCCATATCTTTTGGAGGTTTATCTGACGAAATAATAATCTGTTTTTTGGCACTGTGCAGGCTGTTAAAGGTATGGAAAAATTCTTCCTGTGTAGATTCCTTTCCTATAATAAACTGAATATCATCGACAAGAAGAACATCAATGTTTCTGTATTTTTCACGAAACTTGGTCATTGCCGAGTTATTTCCATTACGGATTGTTTCGATCAGTTCGTTGGTAAACTCTTCACTGGTAACGTAAAGTACTTTGCTGTTTTCATCATGATCAATAATGAAATGAGCAATAGAATGCATCAGATGAGTTTTTCCCAGACCTGCACCGCCATAGATAAAGAGTGGATTGTAGGTATCACCCGGGGATTCGGCAACTGCAAGAGCTGCTGCCTGGGCAAATTTATTATTGCTTCCGACTACAAAGGTATCAAAAGTGTATTTTGGATTCAAATGAGCTTCCTCGCAGCGTGCGTCCTGAGACTGCGCTTTTGGAGAAACTTCCTCTTTTTTCGGAACATCTTCCGGCAATATGAAATTGATGTCACAGTTTTCCATTCCGGTAACTTCACTGATCGTTACCTGAAGTGGAAGTTTATATTTTTTACTTATATAATTGAGACCTACCTGCTCTGAAGGCACGATAATAGTGACAACATTGTCAACTACTTCGTAAACAGTAAGTGGTTTTAGCCAGGTATTAAAAGAAACGTCGGACAGATCATGTTCTGTCTTGACGATTTGCAGGATTTCGTCCCATTTTTCCACAACTTTGTTCATTTTCTGGTTCTCCCGGTTCGTATTACTTCTATATTAAGTGTGTATTGATAATATTGAGTTTTCCACAAACTCTGACCGTATTCTTAAAAAAGACATAAATATCCTTATATATATTATAATAAAATGCCTGTTTTCGCAATGTATATTTGAGGGAAATGTGGAAAAAAGTTATCCCCACTTTTTATGTGGATTAGTGTGGATAACAGTGGAAAAGCCAATTCAGGTTACCATAATGTGACGTTATTCTTTTAAAAACGATAAAAAATGGGGATAATTTTATGCACAGTAAGAAAAGTAGAAATAAAAGCATTTTTTTGAAGATATGTGTAAAATAGACAGGAGAAAGTGGAAAGATATATAGGTATTCCACAAGTTATCCACAAGTTATCCACAAAATGTGGATAATATTACGTAAACCAATTATGTAATCCACAATGGCATAAAAAACCATTTAAATCTTTGTGTAAATAATACTTGACGAATCCACCCTTTATGAATATAATTGAAATGATGTTCTAATAAGTAAAGTTGGCGGGCAGGAGAGCTGTAGAATCCGGTGTCTGTCATACTTAAAAAGTTACAAAATTTAACATGGATAATAGATAAAGGAGGTGCTTTACCTATGAAAATGACATTTCAGCCAAAAAAGAGATCTAGAGCAAAAGTTCATGGTTTCAGAGCTCGTATGAGCACAAAGGGTGGTCGTAAAGTATTAGCTGCCAGAAGATTAAAAGGAAGAAAGCATTTATCAGCCTAAGAATAAGACCGCAATTATGTGGTCTTTTCTTCTCTTAAAAAAGAGATCAGGAAAGGGGATTCTATGCAAAGATCAGAGTCCTTAAAAAAAAATCAAGATTTTCAAAAAGTATACAGAAATGGAACATCAAAAGGTAATCGGTATCTGGTGATGTACGTACTGAAAAATCAGTACATGAAGAATCGTCTGGGAATATCAGTAAGTAAAAAAGTAGGGAATAGTGTGGTTCGCCACAGACTCACCAGATTGATAAGAGAGAGTTATCGGTTGAATGAAGCGGAATTTGAAAACAGTTTGGACATTGTAGTAGTTGCACGCCCACAGGCAAAGGACAGAACCTATCAAGAGATAGAGAGTGCGCTGATGCATCTGGCGGGAAAGCACTGCATAGCAGGTAAGAACAATGATAAAGAAGTTTCTGATCAGAATAATTAAACTCTATCAAAAGTATATATCACCGATGAAGAGAACAAAATGTCCTTATATTCCCACATGTTCTCAATATGGTTTAGAAGCAATCGAAAAATATGGTGCATTAAAGGGTGGTCTTCTTGCGGTATGGAGGATACTTCGCTGTAATCCTTTTTCCCACGGAGGCTATGACCCTGTACCGTAAAGACAGGAATGTACTTGAAAATTGAATATTGATCGATCGAAGGAACCTCCTGTCATTTATGGATTCTAGGAGGAAATGAACTTGGAAATGATTTTAGCGACAAAGAGCAGCACTCCTATCATTGGTCAGCTTGCGACCGTTATGGGATGGATCATGGATGGTATTTACAGATTGCTGAATATCTTTGGAATTCAGAATATCGGTCTTTGTATTGTCATCTTCAGTATCCTTATTTATGCTCTTATGACCCCACTGCAGATCAAACAGCAGAAATTCTCTAAGCTGAGTGCAATCATGCAGCCGGAACTTCAGAAAATTCAAAAGAAGTACAAGGGAAAAAACAACGATACTGCTGCAATGCAGAAAATGCAGGAGGAAACACAGGCTGTATATCAGAAATACGGCGTATCTCCTACAGGAAGCTGTGTACAGCTTGCAATCCAGTTCCCTATTTTGATGGCCTTATATCAGGTAATTTATAAAATTCCGGCATATGTAGGAAGTGTAAGGGATATCCTTGCATCTGCAGTTACCAGTATTACAGGTGTAAACGGATATACAGATATCCTTCAGCAGTTTATCACAGATAATAAGATGACAAGAGTTCAGCTTATTATGGATGGAAGTAAAGCTACAAGTAATTCAGTCACAGACTTTTTGTATGCATTATCACCTTCCCAGTGGAAAACACTTGCTGAGACAAGCCAGTTTGCAGGATTTACTGATACGCTGAACAGCACTGCAAAAGAGATTTCACATGTGCAGAATTTCTTTGGTCTGAATATCGCTGATCAGCCACTGACTTATATTAAAGCAGCTTTTGTAGGTGGATCTGCTCTTCTTGCTATCGTTGCGATTCTTATCCCGATTCTTGCGTGGGCTACACAGATGATCAACTTAAAACTGATGCCTCAGGCAGCACAGCAGAGCGGCGATTCACAGCAGGATGCAATGATGAACTCCATGAAGACAATGAATATGGTAATGCCGTTGATGTCAGCAGTATTCTGTTTCACATTCCCTGTAGGTCTTGGTATTTACTGGGTAGCAAGTGCTGCAGTAAGAAGTGTGCAGCAGGTTGTTATCAATAAAAAGATGGATAAGATCCAGATTGAAGACCTGATCAGTGAGAATATGAAGAAGATGGAAAAGAAGCGTGAGAAAGCGGGACTTCCACCTCAGAAGATTACAAATCAGGCCCATCAGAGCGCCAAGAATATCAATAAGATTGAAAAAGGCAGCAGCAATACAAATGTTGAGACAAGAGCCAAGAAGGTTGAAGAAGCTTACAAAGACGCTGCGAATGCAAAACCTGGCAGCATTACTGCAAAGGCCAATCTGGTAAAAGCATTTGATGAGCGTAATAAGAAGAAGTAGTCAGGAACGGAGGGGTTGGCATGGAGGATTATATCCAGTTTTCAGCGAAAACAAAGAGTGAAGCAATTACAAAAGCATGTATCGAGCTTGGCGTATCCAGTGACCAGCTTGAGATTCAGGTAATAAGTGAAGGCAGCAACGGATTTTTCGGAATCGGAAGCAAGCCTGCAGTAATTAAGGTTCGTAAGATTGAGTCGGTTTCTGAGGAAGAAGAAATGAAGGAGATCGTAGAGACAGTGAAACTCGATTCCTTCAAAGAGGAAGCCCCGGTTCAGGAAGAAAAGAAAACGGAAGCTATAAAACCGGTAAAGAAAGAAATCAAAGAGCCGAAAGCTGTTTCTGAGAAACCAAGACAGCCAAAACCTGTAAAGGAAAGGGCTGCAAAAGAAAAACAGCCGAGAGAATTCAGAGAGCCAAAAGAGAAACAAGTCAGAGAAAAGACGACTAAACCGGTAAAGCCTGTTGAGATCCTTACAGATCCGGAAGAGATTAAAGAAGTAGAAAACAGAGCAAAGGTATTCCTTCGTGATGTATTTGCGTCCATGAATCTTGGAGAAGTAGAGATTACATCTGAATATAACACAACGGACGGAAGTCTGGAAGTTGACTTTGAAGGCGAAGATATGGGAATCCTTATCGGCAAGAGAGGCCAGACTCTGGATTCTCTTCAGTATCTGACGAGTCTTGTGGTAAATAAAGGTAAATCAAATTACATTCGTGTAAAACTTGATACAGAAGATTACCGCAAGCGCCGTAAAGAAACTCTTGAGAACCTTGCAAGAGGTATTGCTTATAAAGTAAGAAAAACCCGCAAGCCGGTTATTCTTGAGCCAATGAATCCTTATGAGAGAAGAATTATCCATTCTGCTCTTCAGGGAAATAAATTCGTTGAGACAGTCAGTGAGGGTGAAGAGCCTTACCGTCATGTAGTGGTAAAATTAAAAAGAAATTAATAATATGACTGCTTCATTGCAGATATGAAAAAAGAATGTTATTCTAGGTGAAAGCGTGAATAGCACGTAACTTTGCGTGTGTACTTTTGCCTGGAGTAACATTTTTATTTTACGGAAAGTCTTGTATATATACCAGAGAGATTACACACTTGCAGAAAAAAATAACAGTAGTCAGTGTGATTTTCCTGTTATGTATATAAGATGACAGAATTATTGTAACAGTCTACTGTTCCGCAGGGGCGGAACTATTATAGAACAGGCAAGTGAGGAGAAAAAAATGGAAACAACAATCGCAGCAATTTCCACAGCCATGAGTGCGTCCGGAATCGGAATCATCCGTATCAGCGGCGAGAATGCCATGGATGTGATTTCCCGTATCTACAGATCAAAAGGCGGGAAGAAAAAAATAAAAGAAGTTCCGACTCATACCATTCATTATGGATATATTTATGATGGAGAGGAACTGATTGATGAGGTTCTGGTAATGATCATGCATGCACCGAGGACTTTTACAGGAGAAGATACAGTAGAAATAGACTGTCATGGTGGTGTATATGCTATGCAGAGGGTTTTGGATACAGTGCTGAAAAATGGTGCCGAAATTGCAGAACCAGGAGAATTTACCAAACGTGCCTTCCTGAACGGACGGATGGATCTATCCCAGGCAGAGGCTGTTATGGATGTTATACAGGCGAAAAATGAATATGCGCTTCGCAGTTCCATGGATCAGTTAAGAGGTTCTGTGCAGAAAGCAATCCGAGATATCAGAGAAAAGCTGATTTATCACATTGCATATATAGAATCGGCACTGGATGATCCGGAACATATCAGTCTGGATGGATATCCCCAGGAACTTCTGGAAGTTGTGGATAATGAACAGAAAGAAGTGAAGCGCCTGTTGAAAACTTCTTCTGACGGAAAGATGATCCAGGAGGGAATCCAGACAGTTATCCTTGGAAAACCAAATGCCGGAAAATCCTCACTGTTAAATCTTCTGATCGGAGAAAACCGGGCTATTGTGACAGATATTGCAGGAACGACCAGAGACATTCTGGAGGAATATATCACACTTCATGGAATATCTCTGAAGATTATTGATACAGCCGGAATCCGGGAAACAAAGGATATTGTGGAAAAAATAGGGGTAGACAGAGCCAGAGAAATGGCACAGAAAGCAGATCTGATTCTTTATGTAGTGGATTCTTCTGTTCCGCTTGACGAAAATGATGAAGAAATCATGGAAATGCTTACTGGAAAAAAGGCGATTATCCTGTATAATAAAACTGATCTTCAGCCGGAAATCCAGCCGGAAATCCTGAAAGAAAAAACAGGACATCCTGTAATTCCGATTTCTGCAAAAGAAGAAAAAGGCATTACAGAACTGGAAGAACAGATTAAAGATATGTTTTTTGGAGGAGAGATTTCCTTTAATGATGAGGTATATATTACAAATGCCCGTCATAAAGCAGCATTGGAAGAGGCTGACAGAAGCCTTGATCTGGTCAGAAACAGTATCGAAAGGGGAATGCCGGAAGATTTCTTTTCTATAGATCTTATGAATGCATATGAAAATCTGGGTAAAATCCTCGGAGAGTCTGTTGGTGAAGATCTGGTAAATGAGATATTCAGCAAGTTTTGCATGGGTAAATAAAAATCAAAAAATCGCCTTCGGCGATTTTTGAAAGAATAGAATGAGCAGTTGTAAAATAAAAGGAGACAAAATGAGAACGTTAGTAGAAGATTATGATATTGTTGTAGTCGGTGCCGGTCATGCCGGATGTGAAGCAGCACTTGCGGGTGCGCGCCTGGGCCTGAATACAGTGATGTTTACTGTAAGTGTAGACAGTATCGCATTAATGCCATGTAACCCGAACGTAGGTGGCAGTTCCAAAGGCCATCTGGTAAGAGAGCTTGATGCCCTGGGCGGTGAAATGGGAAAAAATATTGACAAGACCTTTATCCAGTCCAAAATGCTTAACTGTTCCAAAGGACCTGCAGTGCACTCCTTACGTGCGCAGGCTGACAAACAGGCATACAGCAATGAAATGAGAAAAACGCTTGAAAATACACCTAATCTGACTATTAAACAGGGAGAAGTAACAAAACTTCTGGTCGAGGACGGAAAGATTACAGGGGTAAAAACATATTCCGGTGCAACTTATAACTGTAAAGCTGTGGTCCTCTGTACAGGAACTTATTTAAAAGCAAGATGTATTTACGGTGATGTAAGTAATTATACAGGACCAAACGGACTGCAGGCAGCCAACTATCTGACTGATTCTCTGAAAGAGCTGGGAATTGAAATGTTCCGTTTTAAAACAGGAACACCTGCCCGTATTGCCGGAAATACAATTGACTACAGCAAAATGGAGGAACAGTTTGGAGATGAGAGAGTTGTACCATTTTCATTCTCAACTAATCCGGAAGATGTTCAGATAGAGCAGAAATCCTGCTGGCTGACATATACAAATGAGAAAACTCATGAGATCATTCGTGCAAACCTTGACCGTTCTCCGTTGTATTCCGGTATGATCGAAGGAACCGGTCCGCGTTATTGCCCGTCAATTGAAGATAAAGTAGTCCGTTTTGCAGATAAGAACCGTCATCAGGTATTTATTGAGCCGGAAGGTCTCTATACAAATGAGATGTATATTGGTGGAATGTCCAGTTCTCTGCCGGAAGATGTGCAGGAAGAAATGTATCATTCCGTACCGGGACTGGAACATGCAAAAATCGTAAAAAATGCATATGCCATCGAATATGACTGTATTAATCCACGTCAGTTATATCCTACACTGGAATTTAAGAAAATCAAAGGACTGTTCAGCGGCGGTCAGTTTAACGGAAGCTCAGGGTATGAAGAAGCAGCGGCGCAGGGACTGATCGCAGGAATTAATGCTGCTCTGGAAGTTAAAGGTCAGGAACAGCTGATTCTTGACCGTTCTGAGGCTTATATTGGTGTTCTTATTGATGATCTGGTAACAAAAGAAAACCATGAGCCATACAGAATGATGACCAGCAGAGCGGAGTACAGATTACTTCTCCGACAGGATAATGCGGATCTGAGACTTCGTAAAAAGGGATATCAGGCAGGGCTCATCAGTGAAGAGGATTATCAGAAAATCCTTACGAAAGAAGAACAGATAAAAACAGAGATCAGCAGAGTAGAACATACAAATATCGGAGCAAACAAAGAGGTTCAGACCCTTCTGGAAAGCTATAACAGCACACCGCTGAAATCCGGAACCACTCTGGCAGAACTGATCCGCCGTCCGGAACTTTCTTATGAAGCAATCAAACCACTTGATAAAGAACGTCCGGAGCTGCCATGGGATGTACAGGAACAGGTTGACATTAACATCAAGTATGATGGATATATCCGCAGACAGTTAAAACAGGTAGAACAGTTTAAGAAACTGGAAGCAAAGAAAATCCCGACAGATATTGATTATGAGAAAGTTGGAAGCCTGAGAATCGAAGCACGTCAGAAACTGGAAGCATACAGACCGATTTCAATCGGACAGGCTTCCCGAATTTCAGGAGTTTCTCCTGCTGATATATCAGTTTTACTGGTGTATCTTTCCAGTACGAAATAATTAATATAATACGCTTTAATGTGCTTATAAAAACAAGAAATTGGCAAAAAATATTAAAATAGTACATAAAAGAGTAAAATAACGGACTATAAATAACAGATAAAATCATAAAAGCACATAAAACAACCCTGTAAAATATACAAAAATAATAAATAAAGGTAGAAAAAGGAGAATAATACATGCCGTATAATCTGACGACATTGGAAAATGGATGCAGAGAACTGGGTATAGAGCTGAGCCAGAAGCAGAAAAATCAGTTTATCCAGTTTTATGAATTTCTGGTAGAAAAAAATAAGGTTATGAATCTGACAGGTATTACTGAGTTTGAGGAAGTACTTACAAAGCACTTTCTTGACAGTCTTGCCTGTGTAAAAGCCATTGATATGACAAAAGTAAAAACAATTATGGACATCGGTACAGGTGCCGGATTTCCAGGTGTGCCTTTGAAAATTGCTTTTCCACATCTGGAGGCATGTCTGCTGGATTCTCTGAAAAAGAGGGTAAACTTCCTTGAGGAAAGTTTTGAGCTTCTTGGATTAGAAGGGATTAAGGCGATTCATGGAAGAGCAGAAGAGTATGCAAAAAATAAAGAGTATCGTGAGAAATATGATCTCTGTGTATCCAGGGCAGTATCAAACCTTGCAACTCTGTCAGAATATTGTCTTCCTTATGTAAAGACAGGAGGAACTTTCATTTCCTATAAATCAGGAACTGTACAGGAAGAGGCAGAAGAAGCAGAGAAAGCAATCAATATCCTCGGTGGTCAGGTGAAAGACATCACATACTTTAAATTGCCGGACTCCGAGATTGACCGATCCCTTGTCATTATAAATAAGAAAAAATCTACACCTGGAAAGTATCCGCGTAAAGCAGGAACACCATTAAAAGAACCATTGTCATAATAAATCTATGTATAGTTGTCTCATGAAATCTTCTGGCAAAAAATGCCGAGATTTCGGGACAGCTATTTTTTTCAAACAAACATCACAGAATAATCACACTTTTATCCTAATTTCATCACAACTTCATCATAAACTATTTTTATAGAGATGTCCTCGGGTTCCCCCATTCTCTGTTTCACCTGGGGACATTTTCTATATTTTATTTTGGCAAAAATTAAGAGGAGGAGAACACATTGATTGAAGTAAACAATCTGGTTAAACGATATGGTAACCATACGGCAGTTGACCACCTTTCCTTTAAAATAGAGAAAGGCAAAATCTATGGATTTCTGGGACCAAACGGTGCAGGAAAATCCACTACAATGAATATGATAACCGGATACATCGCATCCACCGAAGGAACCGTCAAAATTGACGGACACGATATCCTCGAAGAACCGGAAGCGGCAAAGAAATGTATCGGTTATCTGCCTGAACAGCCACCGGTCTATTTTGATATGACTGTCCTGGAATACATGAAATTTGTGGCAGATCTCAAGAAAATCCCAAAAGATAAAAAAGCAAACATGATCGAAGAAGTCATGGATATGGTAAAGATTTCAGACATGAGAAACCGTCTGATAAAGAACCTGTCAAAAGGTTACAGACAGAGAGTTGGTCTTGCTGAGGCGATTATGGGGTATCCGGAGGTGATCATCCTGGATGAGCCGACAGTAGGTCTTGACCCTAAACAGATTATTGAAATCCGAACCTTAATTAAAGAATTAAAAAAGAAACATACCGTTATTCTCAGCTCGCATATACTTTCTGAAGTAAGCGCGGTATGCGATTACGTGCTGATCATTTCTCATGGAAAACTGGTAGCAAGCGATACTCCTGAGAATCTTGGAAAACTTGCAGAGGGATCCAATACTCTGGAGATGCTTATTAAAGGTGAAAAAACACAGATCAGGCAGGCTCTCGAGGGAATCGAGGGAGTCAACAGCGTAACAATGGAAAAAGATGAGAAACAGAATCTCTGGAGTGTGAAAGTTTCAACAGAGGAGCAGAATGACATTCGGGAAAAAGTATTCTACAAAATGTCGGAGATTAACAGCCCAATCTATGAGATGAAGTCCAGGAAAGTATCACTGGAGGAAATCTTCCTTGAACTTACTGCATCCGATAAACCAATATCTGCAGACGAAGTCCCAAATACACCTGAAGATAAAGATACTGATGCCGGTAGATCAAACGAGACAAACGTAAAACAGACATCAGCAGAAATACCGGAAGAACAGAATAATGATAAAGGGGGAGAGAAATAACCATGACAGCTATATATAAAAGAGAGCTGAAAAGTTACCTGACATCCATGGTAGGATATTTATTTATCTTTTTCATTCTTGTACTGACAGGTATTTATTTTTCAGCATATCAGCTTTCAGCAGCATATCCGAAATTTGAATACACCTTAAGTGCAATTACCTTTGTATTCCTGATCGGAGTACCGATTTTGACTATGCGTGTACTTGCAGAGGAAAGAAAACAGAAAACAGATCAGCTGCTTCTGACAGCACCGGTTTCTGTGAGCGGTATTGTAATAGGTAAATATCTTGCACTGGTAACTGTATTTGCTGTTCCGATGGCAGTTATGTGTACTTATCCGCTGATTATGTCCAGGTTTGGCACAGTAGAGTTTGCATCTGCATATACAGCAGTCCTGGGATTCTTTCTCCTGGGATGTGCAAATATTGCAATCGGTGTATTTATGTCAGCATTAACTGAGAGCCAGGTAATTGCAGCGGTACTCACATTTGTTTTCTTATTTGCATTTTACATGATGAATGGTATTTCTTCCTTCTTCTCTCAGACATCTATGTCGACATGCGTGACATTTGGGTTATTGATCTTGGCAGCAGCCATCATTATCTATACCATGATCAAGAATATTCTGATCTCAGCAGTGATCGGTGTGATCGGAGAAGTGGCACTGATTATTATTTATGTAGTAAAATCCAGTATTTTTGAGGGCGGTATTCAGAAAGTCCTGGATGTGTTTAATCTGAGCGGACACTTTGATAATTTTACAAGTAACATCTTTGATATAAAAGGAATTGTATATTTTCTTTCTGTGATCGCAGTATGCCTGTTCCTTACAACACAGTCTATTTTGAAGAGACGCTGGAATTAGTGGGGAGGTGAAAGAAAATGAAACTGAAAGAAAAGATGAAAAATAATAACCATAAAAAATTTGACAAAAAGAAACTGATTGGCACCATCAGTAAGAAGCATATCAAAAACGGCTCTTACACAATGGTTATGTCAGTGATATTTATTGCAGTAGTTGTAGTGCTCAACATGATCGTAAATGCGATTCCGTCCAAATATTCAGAAATTGATATCAGCAGCCAGAAACTCTACAGTATTGGTGATGATACAAAAGCAATGCTGAAAGATCTGGACAAGGACGTAACAATTTACCAGATTGCACAGAGCGGTTCTGAAGATGAGAATATTACCAATCTGCTTAAGAAATATGAAGATGAATCCAAGCATATTAAAGTAGAGCAGAAGGATCCTGTAGTAAATCCTAAATTTGTAACGGAATATACAAGTGATGATCTTTCTGCAAACAGTCTGATCGTTGTATGCGGCGACAGAAATAAAGTCATTGATTACAACAATATCTATGAGAGCACAATTGATTATCAGACCTACAGCTCTCAGACCACCGGTTTCGACGGTGAAGGTCAGATCACAAGTGCGATCGGATATGTAACATCCGAAGATCTCCCGATCCTTTATACACTCGAGGGACATGGTGAGAAGGAGATGGATTCTACTATCAAAGAAGACATCGAGAAGGCAAACATGGATATTCAGTCTCTGAATCTTCTTACAGAGGGAAGTGTTCCGGATGATGCAGACTGCCTGTTCATTGATTCTCCATCCACAGATATTTCAGAAGATGAAAAGACTGCTATTATTGATTATCTTGAAAATGGCGGAAAGGCGATGATTTTCTCTGATTATACAACAGAAGACCTGCCAAACTTTGATGCAGTTCTGGAAAACTATGGTGTTCAGAGAGAAGCTGGAATCGTATTTGAAGGTGATAATCAGCATTATGCAATGCAGATGCCATATTATCTGGTTCCGACTATAAACAGCACAGATGCAAGCTCTGAGACTGTTTCCGGAGGATATTATGTACTTGTACCATATGCACAGGGAATCAAAAAAATGGATGATGTAAGAGATACCGTAACGATCAACAGTATCCTCACCACATCAGACCAGGCATATTCCAAGACAGATCTGAACAGTGATACTCTGGAGAAAGAAGACGGAGACGAAGCTGGCCCATTTGATCTGGGAGTAAGCATCACAGAGACTCTGGATGATGACAAAGAAACGCAGATCGTATACTATTCAACTTCCAATCTGATGGAATCACAGGTAAATCAGATGGTATCCGGCGGAAATGAGAAGCTGATCATCGAATCTCTGAAGTGGATGACAGACACAGAAGACAGTGCAACCGTATCTATCCCATCCAAGAGCCTGTCTGTATCTAATCTGACACTTACAGACTATGATGCTGCATTCTGGAAGATCTGCACCATCGGTCTGATTCCTGGATTCTTCCTTGTTGTAGGGTTTGCAGTTTGGATGAAGAGGAGAAAAGCTTAAATGAAGAATAAAACTGTAAAAATGGTTCTTGCAGTTGTAGTTCTTGGTGTCTGCTGCGGGGCTTACGCAGGTGTAAAAACCTACGTAGCCCATCAGGAGCAGAAAGAATCCGAAGAAGATTCTGAAGAAAGCACAACTGTATTTACTGCATCAACAGATAACATTAAATCTCTGGATTTTATGGTTGATGATACAGAGACAACATTTGAAAAAGATGATGACAGCTGGGTAAAGAAAGACGAAACAGATTTTCCGGTAAATCAGACTACTCTGGACAGTGCAGCATCTGCTATTGCATCTGTCGATTCAGACAGAGTTCTGGAGGACGTAGATGATCTTTCAGAATATGGTCTGGACTCTCCGTCAAACACGATTAAGATTGTAACAAAATCTGATGAGGAAGATGGCGATGACATAACAACTACACTGTATGTGGGAGATGAAAATTCCTCCACCAGTCAGTATTATGTAAGAAAAGATGATGATGAGAAGACAGTATACCTGATAGATTCTTCCTGCGTAGAGCCGTTTGCCAAATCATTGAATGATTATGCGCAGATGGAAGATTTCCCTGCAATTTCCAATACAGATACCATTACAAAAATTTCTGTAGACGGCGATAATTCCTATGAATTATCAAAAGACGAAGATACAAGTACCTGGTCAGTAAAAGGCAGCGAGGATGAAGAAAAAGCAGACTCAGCTACCGTAAGTTCTTTGGTATCTTCATTCGGAAGCATGGCATATAGTTCACTTGCAGATTATAAATGTGACGACAAGAGCAAATATGGTCTGGATAAACCATATGCAACAATCACAGTAGATTATCAGGAAGAAGTTGCTGATGATGACACTGATGAAGACACACAAGATGATACGACAGCTTCCGGTGAGACGGCAGATGAAGATGCTTCATCTGTGGAAGAAAACAGTGACGATGCTGAACAGGATACAGAATCAGACGAAAGTGTAAGTGAAACTACGGATGAAACATCTGAGGCTGAAGATACTGACGGTGAAGAAGCAGAAGATGAAACATCAGAAAACTCAGACAGTGCATCAGACAATGAGGATTCTTCGGAAGAAGAAACTAAGATGGCAGATAAGCAGCTTACAATTCTTGTTGGAAATGAAACAGATGACAGCAGCAGATATGTCATGGTAAATGACAGCAATGAAGTCTATACGATGTCAACGGATACTCTGTCCGCGCTAACTGATAAATCAGAAGAAGACTTCTGGGATATGACAGTAAGTTATGTATCTTTAAACAGCCTCGGAAGCCTCAAAGTAAATTATCAGGGCAGTGATTATAAAGTAAATGTTTCACGTGAAACATCCACAGATGATGATGGAAACGATACAGAAACAGTTACCTATAAACTGAATGGTTCTGATCTGGATGAAACAACATTTACAACATTCTACAATAAACTGATCAACATGACGGCTCAGAAACGTCTGACAGATAAATATGAACCTGACGGTGATGCAGAACTGACAGCTATATTTACAGAAGAAGACGGTGATACACAGGAAGTTGCATACTATAGCTACGATACAAACTATTATGCGGCAGTGGTGGATAATAAAGTATATCTCGTAAATAAGATGAATGTAAAAGAACTGTTCACAGCATTTGAATCAGTTGTCGGAACAGAAGAAGACAGTTCAGATAAGACAGATTCAGACGAAGCAACAACAGATGATACTAAATCAGATTCAACAGATATGCCAGGTGAGAGCATAGAAGAGTCCGATGACAGTACATCTGAAACAGCCGGCATAACAAACGATTCTGATACATCCGAAGAGGAGAATACAGATTCTCAGGAAACGGACAGTACAGAAGAGTAAAAGAATAAACGAATCTATAAAAGAGTGAGGCAGGCATATAGAATTTCTTACATATGCCTGCCTCATTTTTTGTTGTATTAGAGCGTGTTTGAAAAATCATTCCCACAATCTGCACGCCCCATTTTGCGGTATATTTTGTCCGAATTCGGTTGCTGTAGTCACCGCAACGTCGCCTTCTTCCGACTTGAAATAAAAAAATTTATCCTTCAAAACTGTCTCAAAATCAACTCGTCGACTCATTCTGGCTTAAATATAAGGCTTAAAAGAAGATTTTAACCTGTTCAAGAAACGCTTCAGGTGCTTCAACATGTGGAAGATGTTTTGTTTCTTTGAGAACAGAAACTTCAATAGCCGGGTTGGAGGCACAATAATCATCAGTGACAGCCTTTCCGTTTGGCTCTGTTTCACCTTCAACAATATAAATACTGTTATCCAGTGCCTTAAGTGCATGACAGATATTTATATTTATATACTTAGCTGCAAGACTGGAGTACAAAAATCTGGTATAATATCCACCTTTATGAGCTGCTTCATAATAAGCATCTGCCATTTGATTATCCACATGGAATGGATTATAATACATCTTCTCGATAAAAAGATTATTTATATTATCACGTGATACGATCATATGATAAACCAGAGTTCCGAAAATCGGAATTTCCAGAGCTGCTTTTAACAGGCGGTCCTTTCTGTTTGGCATCTGTTTTAATTGAGTCAGGCTGGGCGGATTTACCAGCATGATTTTGTTAAAAAGTTCTTTCTCATTGTGACAGGCCATAGTAACAAAAGAGCCTGAAAAACCACTTGCAATCACATCTGTTTTCTGACCAATTATTTTTTTGATAAAATCACTGATCATCTGAACATAAACAAAATTTGTATAGGTAATGCTGGATTTGTCCGAACGTCCGCATCCTAACAAATCAACAGTATATACGGTATGGTCAATTGCCAGTTCGTCTTCAATTTTGCTCCATTCATACCCGGAAGCTCCAGGTAAAGTGTCATGAATCAAAAGAATCGGTGACCCAGTTCCCTTTTTGGTATAATAAATGTTCCCAAAGCGCCATTCAAAGTAATTGTCATTAGAAATGTGGAGCATCTGTTTTAATTGTGCAGCAGTAGCAATCGTGTGGTTAATGAAATGAACAGCAACAGTTGCGCCGGTCATCAGAGCAGCAAATGTAAGAAATTTGTGCTTGTTTTTACTCATTTTCGGCCTCCTTTATCAAGCATAACAAGTGATTAGCCTGCTAAAATTATATACCCATATTATACCGCGATACTGTCTGTTTTACAAGAAAATATGATGCGAAAAAAAGAACCATATGGATTGATGATGTTACTGTTCACTCCGTTCACAGCAACACGCTTCGCGATGCACAGACTTTATGCTAATCGCATAAATTCGCGCGGTATGTCTCGGGTTTTCTGTGACCTTCACTCACAAAAAACACCTCGCGGGATATCACCAGTGAACAGTAACCACTCCGTTCACAGTAACGTGGCCAAAATTCATTCCAGATTGCCTGCGGCAATGGAATTATTCCATATATTCCAGCTTGCTTACAGATACTTCATACGCAACTCTCTTCTCTGTTTCATTTTCCCCGATCCGTTTCATATATTCTCTGCTCTGGATACGTCCCCAGATCAGGACATGACCGCCAACCTCAAACGCAGATGCATAGCGGGCATTTCTGCCCCAGCAGATGCATGGTATGTAATCTGATTTTCCATACGGACGATTTACTGCCAACAGCACATCCGCAATTTCTCTTCCAAGAGGAGTTTTACGGTACACCGGAGGCTTACAGATATATCCGTCCAGAAAAATCTGATTTACCGGAACTGTTTCATCCTCTTCTTCCACAAACTTCAGTTCTCTGCTGAATACTGAAAGCACGAGACGGTTGTGCTTCTCCTCATGGCGGTTATATGAGCGGAACTGTCCATGGATTTCCACATATTCTCCGATATAATCCTGCGTTACATCCACCAGCCGTTCAGAAACCATCACCGGAATCCTGTCTTCCGAATCACTGAGCCTTTTGACCAGCAGCTCAGTCATATAGAAGCCTTCTCCAAAGACCTGATGACTGAATGTAAAGCCTGCTGCAATTTTGCCCATCATAGATACCTGATTGTTTTCAATAATTTTATCTGCCATAATGTGGTTCTCCTTCCCTGTAGAGCACCTGTGTCAGAATCCCTGCCTGCAGTGCAGACCGTAAATCGTCTCTGCTTTTTCAGCGATCCCGCATATGCTCCTCTGTACCTTGTATTGTTCTTTATAAGGTTATGTACAGGCATTCTCATTTAGAACCAGAATCTGCAAAAATAAAAAAAATTATTTTAACACCTTGTAATCTGGCGAAAATGTGGTAAACTGAAAATTCGGGTAACTTATTGAAAAAAAACACATAATAATAGGAACAAATTCATCTGCAAGATTATATCGTGCTTGAAAAATGCTTTTGCAGCAAAATAATCCTGCTGATAACACATGAATATTAACAATTCCGGTAACTGTTCAGCCAGTGTGCCGAACAGTTACCCATTCAAAGCTTAAAGAGGAAAGGAAAATCATTTTATGAGAACAAAACGTGAAGATGTCCGTAACGTAGCCATTATCGCCCACGTTGACCATGGTAAAACAACTCTGGTTGACCAGCTTCTGAAACAGAGCGGTGTATTCCGTGAGAATCAGGAAGTTCAGGAACGTGTCATGGACTCTAATGATATCGAACGTGAACGTGGTATCACTATTTTATCCAAGAACACAGCTGTTCATTACAAAAATACAAAAATCAACATCATTGACACACCAGGACATGCTGATTTCGGCGGCGAGGTAGAACGTGTACTTAAGATGGTAGACGGTGTTATTCTTCTCGTTGATGCTTTCGAAGGTGCTATGCCTCAGACAAAATTCGTTCTTAAGAAAGCACTGGAACTTGACCTTCATGTAATCGTATGTATCAACAAGATCGACCGTCCGGAAGCCCGTCCGGATGAAGTTGTAGATGAGGTTCTGGAACTTCTTATGGATCTTGGTGCTTCTGATGAACAGCTTGACTGTCCGTTCCTGTATGCTTCTGCCAAAGCAGGACATGCTGTGATTGACTTAAACGACACTCCTAAGGATATGGCTCCGTTATTTGAAGCAATCCTGAAATATATCCCGGCTCCGGAAGGAGATCCGGAGGCAGATACTCAGGTTCTGATCAGCACGATTGATTACAATGAATACGTTGGACGTATCGGTGTTGGTAAAGTTGAAAACGGTACAATCGCTGTTAACCAGGAACTGACTCTGTTAAACCATCATGATCTGGACAAACGTAAGAAAGTTAAGATCAGCAAGCTCTACGAGTTTGACGGTCTGAACAAAGTTGAAGTAAAAGAGGCCACTATCGGTGCTATCGTTGCTATTTCCGGTATCGCAGATATCCATATCGGTGATACTCTCTGCGCAGGAGATAATCCGGAAGCTATTCCTTTCCAGAAGATTTCCGAGCCTACTATTGCCATGAACTTCATCGTAAATGACAGTCCGCTGGCCGGTCAGGAAGGTAAATACATTACCTCCCGTCATCTTCGTGACCGTCTCTACCGTGAGCTCAACACAGATGTCAGCCTTCGTGTAGAAGACACTGATACAACTGAGGCATTTAAAGTTTCCGGACGTGGAGAACTTCATCTGTCTGTCCTGATTGAAAACATGAGACGTGAAGGTTATGAATTCGCAGTAAGTAAACCGGAAGTTCTGTATAAAACAGACGAGCGTGGCAAGAAGCTTGAGCCTATGGAAATTGCTTATGTAGATGTTCCGGAAGAATTTTCCGGTACTGTAATCCAGAAGCTGAGCGAACGTAAAGGTGAGCTGCAGGGTATGAGTACTGCCAGTGACGGTACTGTCCGTCTGGAATTCCACATTCCTTCCCGTGGACTGATCGGATTCCGCGGTGAGTTCCTTACTTCCACCAAGGGTACCGGCATCATCAATACTATGTTTGACGGATATGCTCCTTACAAGGGAGATTTCCAGTACAGAAAACAGGGATCTCTGATCGCTTTCGAAGCTGGCGAAGCTGTTACTTATGGTCTGTTCGCAGCCCAGGAGCGTGGTACTCTGTTTATCGGACCTGGTGCAAAGGTTTACAGCGGTATGGTTATCGGACAGAATGGTAAAGCCGAAGATATCGAGCTGAACGTATGCAAGACAAAACATCTGACTAACACACGTTCTTCTTCCGCTGATGATGCACTGAAATTAACTCCACCAAGAGTTCTCAGCCTGGAACAGGCCATCGATTTCATCGACCAGGATGAACTCCTTGAGGTTACACCGGAGTCTCTCCGTATCCGTAAGAGACTGCTGGATTCCAGAGAACGTAAGAGAGCCGCTTTCAGAAAAGCCTGAAACAAATAGAAATTTAAGAAAAATTAAGCCCCGCAGATTTTGCGGGGCTTAATTTTTCTTAATCATTACTGTTCACTCCGTTCACAGTAACTCTTAATCTCCTGCAAACATATAGAAAAACATAAATCCTTCTACAAATTATATTGTTATATTTTCACGAAATTCCAAGTTAGTATTTGTTAACTTTTTCATATGCTTTGTAATTGACAAATGATTAACAAAGTCATATAATAGCATCATCGAGGTTGTTAATTTATTAACGTTATTTTTTTAACTTTCTCTCAGTTGCCAACAGAACATATATTGTTAAATTTTTCTCATATATTCTGACAATTGATATTTTATTCACATTATTTACGTGATTATGCACAATTTTCACCATAATATTTCGTTATGCTCATATTAATGTTACTGTTGACCGAATAATCAGTTTATTTGTATAATAAAAACATAACAGGTCACGGTAAATACTTTTAACGAAAACACAAACAGGAGGATTCCCAAATGGCAAAAAAAGAGAACACTATCCCAACCATCATCGACACCCCTGAAGCCCTTACTGCAAAGATTGCAGCCATGAAAGAGGCACAGAAGATTTTCGCAACATTTACCCAGGAGCAGGTAGATAAGATTTTTAAAGCTGCCGCTACTGCTGCTGACAAAGCACGTATCCCGCTTGCTAAAGATGCTGTTGAAGAAACAGGAATGGGTATTGTAGAAGATAAGGTTATCAAGAACCATTACGCAGCCGAATATGTATACAACGCATATAAGAATACCAGAACCTGCGGTGTGATTGAAGAAGATACTGCTTACGGTATTAAGAAAATAGCTGAGCCGATTGGTCTGATTGCTGCTGTTATTCCTACAACCAACCCAACATCTACTGCAATCTTCAAAACTCTGATCGCACTGAAAACACGTAATGCAATCATCATCAGTCCGCATCCCCGTGCAAAGAAATGTACCATTGATGCAGCAAAGGTTGTTCTGGAGGCAGCTGTAGAAGCCGGTGCACCGGAGGGAATCATCGGATGGATTGATGTTCCAAGTCTTGATCTGACAAATCAGGTTATGCGTGAAGCAGACATCATCCTTGCCACAGGTGGTCCCGGAATGGTTAAGGCTGCCTATTCTTCCGGAAAACCTGCTTTAGGTGTAGGTCCTGGAAATACTCCTGTTATCATTGATGACAGTGCAGATATCCGTCTGGCAGTTAACTCCATCATCCATTCCAAGACCTTTGACAATGGTATGATATGTGCTTCCGAACAGTCTGTAACTGTTCTTGAGAACATTTATAAGAAAGTAAAAGAAGAATTCCTTTACAGAGGATGTTACTTCCTGAAACCGGATGAATTAGAGAAAGTAAGAAAAACTATCCTCATCAATGGCGCATTGAATGCAAAGATCGTAGGCCAGAAGGCTGCCACTATCGCTGAGATGGCCGGTGTTGCAGTTCCTCCTGAGACAAAGATTCTGATCGGTGAAGTTGAATCTGTAGACATCAGCGAAGAATTCGCACATGAGAAGCTTTCCCCTGTACTTGCCATGTACAAGGCCAAAACTTTTGACGAAGCGATTGCCAAAGCTGAACAGCTTGTAGCTGACGGCGGTTATGGACATACCTCCGCTCTCTACATTGACACAAGAGAGAGGGAAAAGATGGAAAAACATGCAGCAGCTATGAAGACCTGCCGTATCCTCATCAATACTCCATCTTCTCAGGGCGGCATCGGCGACCTTTACAACTTCAAACTTGTTCCGTCCCTGACTCTGGGCTGCGGTTCCTGGGGTGGCAACTCCGTATCTGAGAACGTAGGTGTGAAACATCTTATCAACATCAAGACCGTTGCTGAAAGGAGAGAAAATATGCTCTGGATTAGAACACCGGAAAAAGTTTATTTCAAAAAAGGCTGCCTGCCGGTTGCTCTGGATGAACTTGGCACTGTTATGCACAAGAAACGCTGCTTTATCGTAACAGACTCTTTCCTTTATAAGAATGGATATACTAAAAAGATCGAAGATAAATTAGATCAGATGGGAATCGTACATACCTGCTTCTACGATGTAGAGCCAGATCCATCTCTCGCTTCTGCAAGAGCCGGTGCTGCTGCAATGAGAATGTTCGAGCCTGACTGCATTATCGCAATGGGTGGTGGTTCCGCAATGGATGCCGGCAAGATCATGTGGGTTCTCTATGAAAATCCGGACGCCAACTTTGATGATATGGCTATGGACTTTATGGATATCCGTAAGAGAATCTTCACATTCCCGCATATGGGTAAGAAAGCTTACTTTATAGCTGTTCCAACATCTTCCGGTACAGGTTCCGAGGTAACACCTTTTGCTATCATTACTGATAAGACTACAGGTATCAAATGGCCTCTGGCTGATTATGAATTAATGCCTGACATGGCTATTGTTGATACAGATAATATGATGAGCGCACCTAAGGGACTGACCTGTGCTTCCGGTATCGACGTTATGACTCATGCACTTGAAGCCTATGCTTCCATGATGGCATCTGATTATACAGATGGTCTTGCATTAAATGCAATCAAACTGGTATTTAACTATCTGCCACGTGCATACAAAGATGGTTCTGATGTAGAAGCAAGACAGCATATGGCAAATGCTTCCTGCATGGCTGGTATGGCTTTCGCAAATGCTTTCCTTGGCGTAAACCACTCTCTTGCTCATAAGCTGGGAGCTTTCCATCACCTTCCACATGGTATTGCAAATGCTCTGGTTCTGCTTCATGTTCTGCGCTATAATGCAGCCGAAGTTCCAGCTAAGATGGGTACCTTCCCACAGTATCAGTATCCGCACACACTTGCACGTTACGCTGAGATTGGCCGTTCTGTAGGTCTGACAGGCAAGAACGACAGCGAAGTATTTGAGAAGCTTCTCCAGAAACTGCAGGAACTGATGGATACTATTGAGATCAAACATACGATCAAAGAATACGGCGTAGACGAGAAGTACTTCCTCGAAACTCTTGACGAAATGACCGAACAGGCATTTAATGACCAGTGTACCGGTGCCAACCCGAGATATCCATTAATGTCTGAGCTGAAGGAAATCTATCTGAAAGCTTACTATGGTGAGGGAAATATTCCTGAATCCGGGAAAGCCAAAGAGAAAAAAGAAGAGAAATAAGATTTGCTGAAAATAAACCTTTTCCTTTAAAAATATAGTGTTTAAACCAATATAATAAGGGCTGTCAAAAAACGACAGCCCTTATTATATTATTTCTTACTGCGATATGCTTCTGCTTCCCAATGCGTGATAAAGTATGTAATATCATCTGTCATGTGAAGCGGGCCACCAAAGCTTTCTGCATATACTGCAAGCTTAATGGCATCTTTTACAAGAAGCTGTGCTTTTGCAGCTTTTCCCTTATCATCTTCCATGATAAAGGCGCCAACTCCCTGTACCAGGATCAGTCTTGGCTCTTTGTCATTCTCTGCCATAAATGCATCCAGCGCAGCTTTTGCCTGGTCAATATCCTCTACAAATAACGGATATGGTCCGCAATATACAATGTGATCCGGTGTAAACGGCTTCAGAAGCGGTGCAGCCGCTGCTTTATCTTTTACAAAATGATCAGCTTCTGCTGCAGGTACAACTTCTACTGCATGTCCCAGTAACCGGGAAAGCTTCTCTGCTGCCTGTTCTTTTTCAGATGTAACAGCATCACTGACATCAGCAGTTCTCTTTACCTGTTTCTCTAATTTACTGATCACGCCGTCAAATAATGCTCCAATTTCCTCTACAGTATTTGCTGCAACGAAAATTCCGTGATTCTGGAGCAGAAGAACCTGAACATCTTTTCCGTATTCTTCTTTATAAGCATTCATTTTCTCATAGCAGATACGTGCAAGCGTATATCCGGGTTTGCAGATATCGATCCAGAGTACATCTTTTCCAAGGAGCTGTTCGCTGAGTTCCTTTGCGCCTTTTCCGCAGGTCAGTCCATTGACAAGTGTAGGATGAACATGCAGTACATAAGTATAGGCAAATAAGTTATGAAGCAGTGCTTCTACACTTGGACGTTTTGTTTTGTCAGCATCTGTTACTGCAGCCATAACATCTGCAAGATACAGCGATTCACGTTTGACATCGTCTTCCGGATAATCTGTTTTCATGATCTCATTCAAACGTGCTCTGCTCATTTCCACAAATTCCTCTGCCTTAATTGTGGCAAGCTGTGTACCGGAGCCTTTTACATACAATGTGGTGTCATCTTTTACAGAAGTATTGCCACCGCCTGCAAGAACATAGGCAGGGTTGCTTCCATAAGTATTTGACATTTTTACTAAGGTTGAAAGATCCATAGTTAAAATTCCTCCCATATTTATAATAGTTTTGCTGTTCCCCATTCCATTGTACACGATATTCTGCTTTTTTCCAAGTGTTATAATAATCCCGCAAATAACCTCATAAACAGCTGTCCCAATCGCAGATATGCGCTGCGTCCGGTACTGTACTGTTCTGTGACTTCACGGCATTCATCCATTGTTGCTGCAAGATCATTTCGGATATCCAGAACTGCCTGGCAGTCTGCCATAAAGCAGCCGTTTTCAAAATGATGATACAGACTTCTGTAATCCAGATTTATGGTTCCGCAGGTTGCCATACAGTCATCTGCCACACTTATCTTTGCATGACAGAAACCAGGTGTCCATTCATAGATACGCACTCCATGCTTCACCAGTCCATGGTAAAAGGATCGTGTGATATTGTAGATCATCTTTTTATCCGGAATACCAGGTGTGATGATTCTCACGTCTACCCCGCGCTTGGCAGCCAGACACAGAGCATGGCTCATTTCATCTGTGATGATCAGGTACGGAGTCATAAACCAGCAATATTTTTCTGCTTTGTTCACCATACTGATATACACCTCTTCGCCTACCTGTTCATGGTCCATAGGACTGTCCGCATAAGGCTGGATAAAGCCTGTCTGCTTTGCCTGATAATCTGTCTGAACCAGAAATCCGGTAAAATCACTGTCATTTTTATCCTTATCACTGACAGCATTCCACATCTCCAAGAATGTTACTGTTAGGGAACGGACTGCCTCCCCCTCCAGACGGATACCTGTATCCTTCCACTGTCCATAAGGATGTGTGAAATTAAAATATTCGTTGGCAAGGTTGTAACCGCCGGTAAATCCCACTTTTCCATCGATCACTGTGATCTTGCGGTGATCCCGGTTATTCAGGAACACATTCAGACCCGGAGTAAAAGGGTTGAACACTCTGCAATGGATTCCCACATTTTCCATTTTCTTAATGAAGTCTGTATTGATAAACCCAATGGAACCCATGTCGTCATAAAATACTCTGACTTCTACGCCTGCCTTTACGCGGTCTTCCAGAACTCTCTGGATTTTATGCCAGGCCTGTGCATCCTCAATGGCATGATATTCCATAAAAATGAATTTCTCTGCCTTTGCCAGATCTGCCAGCTGAGCCTCCAGCCCTTTGACTGCCTCATCATAATAAATAACATCTGTATTCTGATAGACCGGATAGGAGGCATTTTTCTGTATATAATCAGAAATATTGCCTGCCTTCGGGATTTTCCTGCCAAGCGTTTCCCTGCACTCACTGTCATTGGGAAGCAACGGCAGAAGTTCCCTGTCGATCTGGTCATAACGCTCCCGCATTTTACGGGTACCGCCATTGAGACCAATCAGTAAGTACAATCCCACTCCCAAGATAGGGAATACAAGGATCAAAATAACCCAGGGCATTTTCATAGATGAAGTCTGGTCTGACGCATACAGCTTAAGAACCAGTACACCTGCAAGAAGCCTTGTTATCAGATTGATAATCTCCGCATATTGATTCAGCTTTGTGATCATAGCAATGATAAAAGCTGCTTCCAGTAAAATACATACTGCGGAAAAGCATAATCGTTTTACACCATTTTTCGTTTTCGCCCTGCCTTCCAGGGTATCCTGTTTCATATTCTTTCTCTCTCCCTCTGTCATTGTACGTTAATATTCACTCTATTCCCAGAACACATATCAGACGGATAAAATCATCCGCTTTTTTACTTGCTTATAACCGCTCCGCAGTTTCAGTCAGGAAAGATTTTCTGCACATTTATTTGTGCCTATATACTCTGCTACTTTATCTGTTACTTTATTGCAGATTACCGTATAAGCTGCTCCCAGGACATTGGCACCTATACGAAGTGCTATTGCTGCCGGCATTCCGAAGATCCCTGCTGCAATAGACAACGCTCCAAATGTATTAAATGCAGTCTGCCACGGATATCCTGCTGAATATCCAACTCCGATTCCTCCGATCATTCCAATGTACGGATACATGGATTTAGGAAGTACCAGATACAGCACAATAAACAGCAAACAGCCCACAACATTAAACATTCCTCTGCTCACAGACCTTGGGATACAGTCCTCTGTAAAAGGCAGACATACGGACATACAGGCGATTCCTGCCCACATTGCTCTGGGAAGTCCCAGAAGATTCATAAACAGCATTGCGCTGGATACGATCAGTGTCAGTTTCACATACCATCTGCTTCTTGCTGACTTAAGATCAAATTCCCGGAACAAATCCAGGAAGGTTCTTCGATAGGCTCTGTTTCTCTGGTTCTTATAGAAGACGATCATACAGATCACCATTCCCACCAACAAGCCGATCACACGGAAGGTGTATTCCTTTCCTGTCACATCATAGCCCAGAAGCAGCAAATAGCCCAGAACAAAGGTAGAATGATTGTACATGATCACATTATGACAGCCCAGTATCATCAGCAGTAAAATACACACAGCATTCACTGCAAACGCGGCTAACGGAGGCACTATATTTGCCAGACGGGGTCCTGCCATAAGAATACCGAAGATCCCTGCAATGGAAAGCAGTCCATGTGTTGTCCTGATCCCGAAATCTGCCTGCCGTAGCACAAGCACTGCCAGCAGAACAGTAACACCAACTACACTGTTGCTGCTTCCTGTAAGCTTGCTGTACATGCTCACCACTGCTACGCAAAAAGCCATAACCAGATACACTTTAAAATTATAGATTAAAATGTGTCGTCTTTTCTCTTTTGGGTCTGTGGTGCTTCTGATCAGCTGCTTGGAGCCGGTCGAACTCAATTGTAATTCCTGATAAAATGTCATATCTCGTTACCTCTCTTTCACGAAAATCTATAAAAATTTATGAATTACCTTTTTTAGTAACGAGCACTATACCGCAGTTCCCTCTGTTAGTCAAGACTTAATTATTTTTTCAGGTCTCTTCTGATTATTTCTTCCAGTCTGTCCAGATCCTCATTGTCAGGGTGAGATAACGCCCTGTCAAAATTCTGGATCAGTTCATCCAGGTTCGGCGCATGATTCGACTTCTCTTTCATCTTTACGTATCTGTCCCTGACTGACTGGGGCATTTTCCCCTGACACATAAATTCTCCCATCACTGTATTACTCTCATCCACAGATTCTTTAACTTTCCCGAGAACCTGCTGGAAATAGGCTTCACTGCCTCCGAAACCTGCTGTTCCAAACAGAAAGATTTTCTTGTTTTTCAGACTCTTTAACAGTTCAAGTGTTGCAGGATCTGCATTCCCTATATCTGTCCAGAATCCAATGTATAATATGTCGGAAGAGAGAGCCTTTGCTCCTTCTTTTCCAAAATAGTCACAGTTTTCCTCAGGCAATACCTCCCTGATCTTCTCCGCAAGCTTCTTTGTGTTCCCTGTTTTACTGCTGTATATAATCGAGTATCTTTGTATTCCCATGCTGTCTCTTGCTCCTTTTTTTGTTTTATGCACTCTCGAAGTCTTCCTTGTATTTGCTTTTGCAAAAAGATTCCGAAAGTGCATTTTTATCTGCGTTATTTATATCAGTTATAAATTCTCGTCCGACACTCCATCCCGGAACATTTTCAGTAGCTCTTCCAAGCTTTCTCTCAGCTTTTCATTCTTATTATACTGAATCAGTACCACCGTAACAATGGCAGACAGGATCATGCATCTGCGGATCAGTTTTCGGATGCGGATACATTTCTTTACATCTTTTCTTCCCTTTTCATAGAGCTTCTCTGCCATCCTGTCAGCTCTGGCATCTTTGCAGGCAATATAATCATCAATCACCTGCTTATCCTCCTCACAGATATCCAGATTCTCATACTGATTCCTCAGCTCCTCAAGTTCTGCATTATTCTGTCTGATCACGGTATCTTTGCGGTTGATTCTCTCAGCTGCACTCCGGCTCATTCTCTCTGTTCGTTTACTCATGATAAAAACTCCTTTCGTTTATTTTTTATTATTTCCTATTTTAAACTTTTCTCAGGCTTTTCTCAATAAAATATTGAAAACAAAAAGCACCTGCTTTAACAGATGCTTTTTCTCACTGAATTTAACCGCCTGACTTTATAAATACTGGCTGAACTCAACCTTCTCTTTATTCGGTCCCTCAATTGTAAAGAACTTTACTCCGTTTTCCCAGAAGGGAAGAAAATGAACGGTATCGTTGGTTGTATTTAATCCTGCCTGATTGATCATTTCATATACTTTTTCAATATCTTTTACATCAATCGCCATATGATCGATGGCACCGGCTTCCATCTTAGCTGCTTTATTCTCATATGTCTCAACAACAAGTGTATTTAATTTCAGAAAAGCAACCTCTTCATCTGCTTCCTCATTTACTGTACGAAAAGCAATTTCAAATCCCAGAGCCTTATAAAAATCAATGGTTGCTTCAATATCATTGGTCGGAATTCCAATATGCTGAATTCCATTAAACTGTTCTTTTAAATTCATTTTCATTTTCCTCCTGAAAGTCAGTTATAATATCCATCTGATGAAAATCATCCAACATATTTATGTATTGTTGCTCTTACAGCTCCAGGTCCTGCGATCATCTCACGGAACATATCCTCAACCTTCTCTCCTACACCGTCTTTGTAAAGGTCAGTGAAGAACAGACGCTCATTGGAAAGAATTGGTTTTAACTGATCTTTAAATGTTTCAGGTTTGCCTACAACAATATCCTTAAACTGTTCCTGCAGTTCCTCATTCATTGGATCCGGTGCAAGTTCAAATTTGTTTCCTTCATCATCTACACCAAGCATATATCTGAGCCATCCTGCAATTCCCAGAGGAATAGCTGTCAGTCTGGAAGCATCTCCGAATTTCTGTACATATGCTTTGATTGTTTCGCCGAAACGGATGCCAACCATCTGAGATACATCTACTGCCAGACGAAGATTTGTATCTCCAAGATACTCATTTGGAAAACGATCATTAAAAAGCTCATCAACAAATGCCTGGGGAGAAAGGATTCCAGGGTCAGCAACTACCGGAAGACCTTCATCATAAGCAATCATACGTGCCATTTTCATCATATCTTCATTTGTATTAAGCATATGCGCAAACAGATCATATCCAAGAACTACTCCCAGCGGACCTGTAGCAGAATGAACCGGATTCAGACATACTGTTACTTTCATACGTTCAGAAAGGTTAACTGTATTTCTGTCTGCCATATATACGCCGAAACCTTTTTCCAGAGCCGGACGTCCGTTAGGGAAGCTATCCTCTATTACCAGATACTGTGGTTTCTCAGCATTGACAAATGGTGCAATGTATGTCTTCTTACCTGTAATCACCGGCTGCATGTTCTCAACACCCAGCTTCTCAAGGTCTGTTGCAATCTGCTCGCTTGGACGAGGTGTGATCTTATCGATCATTGTCCATGGAAAAGCAACTACTTTCTCATCGCTTACATAGTTTACAAATCCCTCATCAACAAATCCTGCTTTCTTCCACTCTTCTGTCATTGTCAGTACTGACTCACGAAGCTTTGCACCGTTCTGTGAGCAGTTATCCATGGAAACCAGTGCGATCGGATATTTGCCGGCTTTATATCTTTCATAAAGCATTGCAACCAGAACTGCCATGGCACCAGCTGCTTTGTCCGGACCATTCTTGATATCTTCCTCTACAAACGGGAACCATGTTCCATCAGCTTTCTGTAATGCATAACCTTTCTCTGTGATCGTAAAGGAAACCATCTGCAGGGATTTGCTTGTGAAGATTTCTTTCAGGCGTTTCCACTGTGCTGCATTAGAAGACTGTGCCTTCACTGCTTCTGCAAAGGCTCCGACTACTTTATACTCACGGGTTCCATCCCCATGCAGGATTACACTTAATCCCAGATTGTCATATGGATCATAAATCTTATCTACTACATCATAATCAAAAGTTTCCACACAGGTAATCCCACGGTCCAGCACTCCCTCTTCCAGAAGACCATCTGCAATTCCACCGATGAATACGCGGAAAATATTTCCGATACCAAAGTGAACCCATACCGGATTGTCCTTTGCTTTCTCAGAGGCAGTCTCTACATCATAACCCGGAAGAGCGATTCCCGCCTTTTTCCATGCTTCCTGTTCCTTGATTCCATTGATTGATAATTTCATGTTATATCCTCCTTGTTTGTCTTATTCGATGCTTATTGTTTGTTATTATGTTTTTTACTTACGTTTATATCTTAACTGTAAGTTGAGTATATATCTTTTATTTTAAAAAATCCATTGACAGAAATTCTAATTTTCAAACAACTTTTTTGTCTATTTTACTATAGTGTGCTGACAAATTGATGTTGCTGATCGTGCCGGATATTTTTATTGTTTTTTTTTCGTTCTATGCTACAATAAAACTGAAACTTAACATTATCTTGTAACATAATCAGGAGAATATTATGAGTGAAAAGGGATTGACCAACATTAGTCTCAAGAAAATAAATAAATCAAAGGTTTACCAGTACATTTACAGAAAAAAAACGACCTCCAAGCTACAGATCGTTCAGGAACTGCAGATGGGTTTATCCACTGTCAGTCAGAATCTGAATCTTCTGGAGCAGGAAGGTCTTATTGAAAAAAATGGTTTCTTTGAATCCACTGGCGGAAGAAAGGCAAACGCCCTTCAGATTGTATCAGATTTTAAAATTTCCATTGGTATTGGTATTTTAAAAGGGATGTTTCATATTACTGCTGTAGATTTGTATGGAAATGCTTTCTATACAGATACCTTTCCGCTTCCATATTCCAACACACCGAATTACTATAAACAGGTTACTGACGCAGTAAAAGAATTCATCTCATCGCACCAGTATGACAATGACAAAGTTCTTGGCATCTCCATTGCCACACAGGGTATCACATCCCCGGATCATACCACTGTACTATATGGAGATATCATGAATAACGCAGGCATGAAACTGGATGATTTTTCCAGATATCTTCCTTATCCCTGTTATCTGGAACATGATTCGAAATCAGCTGCGTTCCTTGAATTATGGAATCATCCTGAGCTTGACAGTGCTGTTATCATCCTGCTGAACCGAAATCTGGGCGGCGGCATCATTACCAATCATCAGATTCATCAGGGGATCTCCATGCACAGCGGAACTCTTGAACATATATGTATTAATCCCGATGGTCCGCTTTGCTATTGCGGCAGCCGCGGCTGCCTGGAAACCTACTGCTCTGCCAATGCACTGGAACAGGCTGCAGGTATGCCTGCCAAAGAATTTTTCCCTCTTCTGCGCGAAAAAAAATCTCCCCAGATCATACAGATCTGGAAAGATTATTTAAACCATCTGGCATTTGCCATGAAGAATCTTAACCTTGTTATCGATGCACCGATCATCCTCAGTGGATATCTGGCACCTTATTTTACAGAGGAAGATATTGAATATCTGGCAGAGCATCTCCATACAGCCGCACCATTCATACTGGATAAAACACAGATTCTGGTCGGTACCAACGGACAATATACACCGGCAATCGGAGCGGCTCTGCATTATGTAGAGAAATTTATTCAATCTGTTTAACTATGGCAATCCTCATAAATAATGCAGGCAAGTCCCCTCCCACTGCTGTTATATGCAGCGGCCCGGGGACTTCTTTATTATATAGCAGTAATATTCTTTCGGGATATTCGTTTCTTTTTCCGTGCTCTGTTGTCTAAATCCTTCGGATCAATGTTCCATTCACACCAAGTATCTCTCCATCAAACTCCCGGGCAAAAAGCACTTCTCCGGCTTCTTTTACCTTTATCTCTTTCTCCGATGTATTTAACAAAACTTCCATTTTATTTCCTTCTTCATCTATTTTGATATACTCTACGCATCGGTCGTTTTCATAGGTATCCGGAAAATGGAAATGTGGGCTTCTGCATGTTTTTTCATTTCTTCTTAGCATAATCAGTTTACGCATTGTCGCTATCTTTTCCTGATTCTCTTCGCTGTTAATCTCGCTCCATGGCATACATCTTCTGCAGTCCGGATCATGGGCACCTTCCATTGCGATCTCCGTTCCATAATAAATGCAGGGACTTCCCGGAAGAGTGAAGAGAATCGCAAGCTGCTGATAGAATTTATCCAGATCATGGAAACGGTTCATAAGCCGCTCCGTATCATGTGAATCCAACAGATTAAAAAGCACATCATTATTCTGCTGCATATACATGGTATAGCAACGGTTTACCATATATTCGAATTCCTCTTTTTTCATTGTTTTATCAAGGAAAAAATCATGGATTCCGCTGAGCAGCGGATAATTCATGACTGAATCATATTCATCTCCCTGCAGCCACTGGCTTGCATCATGCCAGATTTCCCCCAGCAGATAAAGATCCGGTTTTACCGCTTTTAAATGTTCCCGTATCCGCTTTAAGAACCGATGAGACACTTCATTTCCCACGTCAAAACGGATTCCATCTATATCAAATTTCCGGATCCAGTCCTCACAGACCTTGCAGAAATATTCGATCACTTCTTCATTATTCGTATTCAGTTTCGGCATCGCATCTGTAAATGCAAAGGAGTAAAAACGCCGGTCTCTGGTGTCTGCTCTTTTTCCGATCTGTTCCCAGTCTTCTATCATAAACCAGTCCGCATAACGGGAATCTTTCCCATGCTCCAGTACATCCACCCACGGCGCGAATTTTCTTCCACAATGGTTAAATACTGCATCTACCATAATACGGATTCCCTTTTCGTGCGCTTCCCTGCAAAGTGCTTTCATTGTTTCTTCATCGCCGAAAGCCGGATCAATCTTTGTATAATCTGTAGTATCATATTTGTGATTGGACTCTGCTTCCATGATCGGATTCAGATAAATACCGGTAATCCCCAGCTCCTGAAGATACGGTAATCTCTGACGGATTCCCTCCAGATTCCCTCCGAATTTTTCCTTATTTGTCACTGTTCCGTGATTTCTCCACGGTGTGATATCATTTCCATTCTTTTCCGGGGTCCCATTGCAGAACCTGTCCGGAAAAATCTGATACCAGATAGTATCATTTACCCATGCAGGTGTGCGGTTTATATCTGCAGGATTCATCCATGGTACAATAAAACACTGCTGTATACGGCCCTCCATCCGAAGCTGTTCTTCTGTCAGGAAACCGTCTTCAAAATAATACCAGACTTCCTTCTCTGTCCTCAGTTCAAAATAATATTTACATCTTTTATATGCAGGAAAAAGTGTTGTTGTCCACCAGATTTGATGGGGCAGACGTTTTTTATAAATAATTTCCTCTCTTTTTCCTGTCCATTTTTCATTTCCACCCAGAATCCCGGCCTCATAAGGATCTCCGTAATGGATAAACACCTGTTTTACATCATATCCAGTCTTAATATTTACAATCAGTCTGTCCTCATCCAGGGGATAACTCATCTGCTCTGATGTTTTGTGGTATACACCTGTAAATTCCATCTTATTTTTCCTTCCTGCTCTTTATATTTTTATATATCTCTGATTTCTGCTATTCGGTTTATCTGGTAATGTCATTTGGATCAAGTTCATCTTCAAGTGCGGTTTATATTCTCCCACAAAAACACCTCCAGAATTTCCGTTATCTTGCACATTATCTTGCACACTTTTTTGCATACTTTCTTTTTCAGGATAGGTTCCGTCTACTTCAGTGCTGTCAGAATCCCCATTGCATTGTCGTAATCTTTCTCTCCGACCATGATTTCATACAATGTTTTATCTGTTCCGAAGTTCCCACCCATGCTGCGGGCAGTTCCCCTGCCCGGGGCTATCATTTTTTCTTCGTGGTTAACTCTCTTTGTTTTGTATTTGATTTTCTCTGAATCTAAGGCTTTACAATACTGCTCATATTTGTCCCTGGATGCACCGAGATAAACTGTTCTGCTGTCGAATAACATAATTACTTCCTCCTTTGGGTGTTATGTTTACAGAGTGTTATGTTTGCACAATTTCCGCCTGCTATAACTGATCCAGTCTACAGGAAGAATCTCTGCCTGAATGAATATATTTGATTTACAAAAATGATCCTGCCTGCTGGCTCGTCAGTCTGCACACTCCGGAACGTATTCAAAAAATCATTCCTACAATCTTGCATGCCCAGTAATATAATAGAAAACAGCAGACATCCGTTTCCAGATCATCTGCTGTCATTATATCATATATATTTATTGCTTTGTAGTATAAAAGTATTATTCTACTTCTTCCGGTTCCATGCTTCGCATGTGTTCCTCGTTCTTTACGATTTCATACTTCTGGCGATATTCCTTGAAGTATGTATAATATTCCACGCTGTCAGATGGGTAAATCTTGGAATCATGGATATGCATATCCGGATTCTCGTCTCCACTCTTGAGAAGGGCTACCATTGCACTTGCACAATGTGCTGCAATACGGTTGAAGCTGTTGAGAATGTCTGTATATACAGTTCCCTCTTCCAGTCCGCAGTTGCCATTACTCAGACGCTCTACATGATGCATCTTTAGCTCATTGCATAAGGATGTGATAATCATTCCAAGAGGTGCAACTCTCTGAGCCATCTCTTTGTCATCATTGAGGAATGCACGACAGGTAAGATTGATCTCCTCACGAACTGCTTCCATTACTACATTCAGCTCATCCCAGGCTTCCTGTGAGAAATTAGTGTGATTATCATGCATTTCACTGGACATATAGGCAATGTAGGATGCATGGTCACCGATTCTCTCAAAGTCATTGATGGTATGAAGATAAAGGGATGCCTGCCTTGTCTGGGCACTGTTCATCTCATGCTTTGTGAGCTTCATCAGATATTCCCCAAGACGGCTTTCGTATTTATCGATCAGGTTCTCTTTTCTCTGTACCTTATCAAATTTATCCTGCTGATATTCATTCAGAAGGTTCATGGCACGGTTGACATTCTTGCGAAGCTTCCTTGCCATACCGCTCATGGCACGATGACACTGTCCAATAGCAAGTGCCGGATAATTCAGAAGACGTTCTTCCAGAAGATCAAAGTCTGCTTCATCTTCCAGTTCCTCTGCACTGTCTTTTACAAGCCAGCACACCAGCTGCTCGATCTTCGGTATGAACGGGAAAAGAACACATACTGTTGCTACACGGAATACAGTATTCAGTAAAGCAATTGCAACCGGTGACATGATCATATCCATAAATCCGAAATGCACAACAGCATTTACAGTGTAGAAAATCACTGACCAGAGGATAAGACCAAACAGGTCATTGATCAGATAAACAAGTGCTGTACGTTTACCATTCTTATTCGCACCGATTGCTGAAATCAGAACCGGACAGGCAGCACCTACACCGATACCAAGAACGATCGGGAATGCACTGGAGAATGTCAGGATACCTGTTACAGATAACGCCTGCAATACACCGACTGTGGCAGATGCACTCTGCAGCACTGCAGTAAAGGCAATACCTACCAGAATACCAATCAGCGGGTTGGAAAACATTGTCAGCATGTTTGTAAATGTGGGGCTGTCCTTCAGTGGTGAAACAGCACCGCTCATTGTCTGCATACCTGTCATCAGGATTGCAAAACCAAGCATGATATTACCGATATTTTTATGCACGGAACGCTTACATGCCATGCGAAGGATAATACCAATAATCGCTACTACTGCTGAAATTGTTGCTGTAGATAAAATCTTCGCAATTCCGTTCTTTCCGTCAATATAAGAAAGACAGAGGATCCATCCGGTAATACTGGTTCCGATGTTGGCTCCCATGATAATACCGATGGCCTGTTTCAGTTTCATCATACCTGAGTTAACAAAACCAATGACCATAACGGTTGTGGCAGAAGAAGACTGAATCACGCTGGTAACACCAGTACCCAGAGCAACTCCCTTCAGCGGTGTGTTTGTCATTCGATACAGGAAAGCTTCCAGCTTATTTCCGGCAACCATTTTCAGGCCATCGCCCATCAATGACATACCAAACAGAAATAATGCCACTCCGCTCAGCAATGACAATATCATTGAAAAAATTCCCATTATTTTCTCCTTTGTCGTCTGCCTGATTTCCATCCTCATCCCAGGAAATCGGCGCATAATGTAAGCAGGTTATTTTACCTGTCTCTAATCAGAATTTAACCTGCCCTTTACTTTTCCATTCTTATTATGTCACGTTCGGGAGATTATTACAATAATTGTTTTTTCAAAAATTACATTTTTTCTATAGCGTTTAAAATGCTGTCTTTTTTTTCCTGAATTTTTTTGCAGTTTTCATAAAATTTTCCGGCATGCTCCAAAATATATCAGAACATGTCGAAAAATAACATACAATAAATCGGACAGTAAAGAAGGAGCTGTCTATTTTCAGGACAGCCCCTTTCCTCAAATTCCAGTATTAAAATCAATTGGTTATTCACAATCCGCTTCACTGCTTCATTTTATTATCTGGTGGAGTTACTATAGTTATACATACTACTGCTCATTGCCGCCCCTGTCGCAGCTTCCTCCTCACATTCTGCCAAAACAAGTTCTGCATTGAACATATCTTCAATAATTTCGCACAGTACCGGATTTTTTCTCAGTCCATTCCCTGAACCAATCATACGCCTGATCTTTATGCCGGTTCCATTCTGAATAGTCATATACATCTGATACAGTTCTGTGCTCATTCCCTTCAGAACACCATAACAGAGATCTTCTGGCGTAAAGTTTTCGGAACACATCTGAGTAATACTGCCGCTTTTTTTCGGATTTACCCGCGTACCGTCAAATGTTGTTTCCACTTTAATCTTTCGACTTTCAGGTCTTTCACTATTCAAATCTTTCCCTGTTCTTGCCATCTTTTCCATTACTTTGTATAATGGTTGATCCTGTCCTGTCGCTTCTTTTACAATTTTTCGGAAAAACTGTTCCAGAAGCGCATATGCCTTGCCGCCACACAGAGATGCTCCTACAAGCAGATACTTCCTATTTAGGAAAGGTCTTGCCTCAATTCCATCTCCCGAAAAATACTGACTGGAAAGAACAGAAATCTGTCCGCCGGTTCCCATATTGACCAGTAATATATTCTCCTCATCACCTGCTGCTCCAAGGAAGCTTGCCTGGTTGTCTCCGATTGCTGTTGTAACTGTCCGTCCTCTGTATGTACCCAATTTTTCTATTCCCGTACAGACATCAGGCAGCCAATTTACGTCCACTCCCATTTCAGCCAGTTTTTCTTTTTCAAAGCACATCTTATGGCTGTCAAAGAATCCAAAACTTGCCGCATTGCTCACATGTACCAATGGTTTTTTACGCCCTGTCAAATACATTCCAAAATAATCCATGATCGTACAGAAGCTCAAAGCCGAATCCTGAACCAGATTATGTCTGATATTATAAATGTGTGTGACAAGCCCATATCCTGAAGCAGCATGGATTTGACATCTTTCCCGGATTTCTTCTGTTAAAGGAATCTGATCCCCATCGCAGATACTTCCTCTGGCATCCTGCCATGTATATAACGGACTGACACAATTTCCTTCTTTGTCAACATAGACAATTCCATGCATCTGCCCTGTGAGCCCAATCCGCTCAACATGCGGATACTTCTCCAGGAAATAATCCAGCAGATTCACTGCTCTTTCTACAATTTCTTTTGCATACTGAATTCTTTCCCAGTCATTTCCGGTTTCAATAAAGCAGCCGTTCTCTACGGTCTTTGCCTCCAGAATCTTTGCCTGCCCGTTTTCTCCTTTTTCCAGAACAACACCACTTATCGTTGTTGTCCCAATGTCAATCCCCGCCGTTTTCACAGTCCAAACTCTTCTGCCAGTTTCTTAAACTCCGGCAGGGAATTAATGATAGTATCATAAGATACACAATAAGCCAGTCTCACATAACCCGGGCAGGCAAAGGAACTTCCCGGAACCATGAGAATATTATATTTCTTTCCAGCTTCGCAGAACGCTTTTTCATCTGCTACCGGTGATTTCACAAAGAGGTAGAATGCACCCTGGGGTTTGATGCACTCGAATCCGCATTCTTTCAGTCCATTGTATAACGCCAGACGGTTCTTGTCATATGCAGCTACATCCACTTCTGCATCTACGCATTTGGCAATCACCTTCTGCATCAGGGATGGGGCATTGACACATCCGATAGTACGGTTGGCAATAGCCGCTGCAGTAATAAGTTCTTCGCTGCCATCTGCCTCATCCGGAATTACCAGATAACCGATACGCTCTCCCGGAAGAGACAAAGATTTACTGTAAGAATAGCCAACAATGGTATTGTCATAATATTTTGTCAAATACGGAACCTCTACACCGTCATAAGCCAGTTCTCTGTATGGCTCGTCAGAGATCAGATAAATCACACTTCCAAATTCCTGCTGTTTTTTCTCAAGAATTACTGCCAGCTTCTTAATAGTTTCTTCGGAATATACAACACCAGTGGGGTTGTGAGGTGTATTTACGATCACTGCTCTTGTCTTTGCTGTAATCTTCTGCTCAAACTCCTCAAGATTCGGCTGAAATGTAGTAGTATCCGGAGAGATTTCCACAAGCTTGCCATCAAAATTGCGCACATATGCACCATATTCCAGAAAATATGGTGCAAAAACAATCACTTCTTCCTCTGGATTCAGGATCGTCTTGAAAATCACATTCAGACCGCTGGCTGCTCCAACTGTCATAATCAGATTCTTCGCTGCAAATTTAGTTCCAAAGCGGCGATTCAGAGATTCCGCTATCGTCTGGCGCACATCCTCAAATCCCGCATTACTCATATAACCATGAAGCACTGTCGGCTCCACTTCGTTCACCAGATCAATAATAGCCTCCTTCACACACTCCGGCGCCGGAACGCTGGGATTCCCAAGACTGAAATCATAAACTTTGTCCGCACCGTAAATGGCTCTGAGACGATTTCCCTCCTCAAACATCATACGGATGGCTGAATTATTTTTTACATAAGGTTTCATTTTTTCTGCTATCATAACACATTCGCTCCTGTTCAAATAATCCCGGCAAACCGCCGAAATTCAGAATAATATCACAACTGCCCACTTTCCCCTACAGTCGCATAATCTATCTCTATTTTAACCTCATCATGGTAAAGTGTCAATGTGCGACAATATACTATATTCCATCTTTTTAACCGAATCGTTGCCGTTCGCTCCGCTTACAGTAATGTAGCCAAAATTCCAGCTTACCCACGTCAATGGAATATAGGCTTGTGTGTATCGGGATTTTGGCATATTCATGCCCCAAAAACACCCCGCGGGATAATAGCGCATGAACAGCAACACCAAATCAAATAAGTCCCTGCCAGTGTGTTTAAAATCTCCAACTACCAGCATAGAAAAATAATTTATTTCATGTGCATTTGCAGGATATTTAGATATTCTTAGCTGGTCAAAATCTGCGTTATGAGAAAAATGACACACTGTCTGAGCGAAGCGAGTTTGTGGCATTTTTCTCATGCCTTTAGCAGATTTTGAGCAGCTTAGAATATCTTAATGTCCGAAACCGCACATGAAATAAATTATTTTTCTATGCGTCCCTTTTCTATGCATCCCTCCTTCAAATCCCTCCCTCAAATTCTTCCCACTATATCCCCAAAAAACATATCACAAACAAAAAAGACCGACAGTCTCCCCTCCCGGATTTCCTGTCAGTCTTTTAATAACTCTTATTTTCTCAGCTCTTCACACTCAAACGCACCAACGCCCTCTGCAGTTTAGCCTCCACAATCTTATAATCATGATCACTCAAACCACCTTTGGCAATCATCTCCTCAGCTCTTTTCTTAGCTTCCTGCGCACGCTGCTCATCAATATCCTCTTTCCACTCCCAGGTAGTTGCAAGGACACGGCACTTTCCGTTCATAACAGAAAGCATTCCGCCAATACAGGCTGCGGTCCGTCTGCTGCCGTCTTCCATTACCACACTGGCTTCGCCCATTCCCAGGGCAGTACAGTAATTACAGTGTCTGGCAAGAATGGCCAGATCACCGCTGACAGTTCTGCAGATCACACGCTCCACATTGCCTTCAAAGAGTAATCCGTCCGGTGTTCCGATTCTCAACGGGAAAGTACTCATAGGACATTTCCCCCTTTACTGATTCTTCGCTTTTTCAAACACTTCATCGATGGTTCCCACAAACAGGAAATAACTCTCAGGAATGTCATCACACTCACCGTTAAGGATCATCCTGAATCCTCTCAGCGTCTCCTTCAGCGGAACATATTTGCCAGGCATACCTGTAAACTGTTCTGCTACAGAGAAGCTCTGTGACAGGAATCTCTGAACCTTACGGGCACGGCTTACAGTACGTTTGTCTTCCTCTGACAACTCATCCATACCCATGATGGCAATAATGTCCTGAAGCTCTTTGTAACGCTGAAGAACTCTCTGTACTGATCTGGCAATCTCATAATGCTCTGTTCCTACGATTTCAGGAGAAAGGATACGGCTTGTGGAATCCAGAGGATCAACAGCCGGATAAATACCCTGGCTGGAAATCTCACGGGAAAGTACAGTTGTTGCATCCAGATGTGAGAATGTAGTTGCAGGAGCCGGGTCAGTCAGGTCATCGGCAGGCACATATACAGCCTGTACAGATGTGATGGAGCCCTTTCTTGTAGAAGTAATTCGTTCCTGCAGGTTACCCATTTCAGTTGCCAGTGTAGGCTGATAACCTACAGCTGAAGGCATACGTCCCAGAAGAGCAGACACCTCGGAACCTGCCTGTGTAAAACGGAAAATATTGTCAATAAAGAGGAGCACATCCTGATTCTTCTCATCACGGAAGTATTCCGCCATGGTAAGTCCGGAAAGTCCAACTCTCATACGTGCTCCGGGCGGCTCGTTCATCTGACCGTAAACCAGAGCAGTCTTGTCGATAACTCCACTTTCTTTCATTTCATTGTAAAGGTCATTTCCCTCACGTGTACGCTCTCCTACACCTGTAAATACGGAAAGTCCGCCGTGTGCAGTTGCTACGTTGTGGATCAGCTCCATGATAAGAACTGTTTTTCCTACACCTGCACCACCGAAAAGACCGATCTTACCACCCTTTGCATAAGGACAGATCAGGTCAACGACCTTGATACCTGTCTCCAGGATCTCTGTTGCAGGCATCTGTTCTTCATAAGAAGGAGCCTGACGATGGATAGACCAGCGTTCCTTTGCCTCCGGTGCCGGAAGATTATCTACCGGATCACCCAGAAGGTTAAATACTCGTCCCAGACATTCTTCACCTACAGGAACAGAAATAGGATCGCCTGTATCCAGAGCTTTGGCACCGCGCACCAGACCATCAGTAGAATTCATGGCAATACATCTTACCACATCATCACCAACCTGCTGTGCAACCTCGGCAACCAGCTTTGCGCCATCATTATCAATCTCTATGGCATTGAGAAGAGGAGGCAGTTCATCGTGCGCAAAGCGGATATCCAGTACCGGACCGATAACCTGCACTACCTCGCCAATGTGTTTTTCACTCATGTTAGTAATCTCCTATCTGTTGGAAATTATATTAAAGACCTTCTGCACCTGCAACAATCTCCGTGATCTCCTGCGTGATGCTGGCCTGACGTGCCCTGTTGTAATACAGATTGAGTTGATCGATCATCTCTTCCGCATTACTTGTGGCTGCATCCATAGCCATACGTCTGGCTGCCAGTTCACTTGCAGTACTTTCGCAGATACCGCCATAAACCAGGCCTGCCAGATATTCCGGAACAATGGCATCAAATACTGTCTCTCCGTCCGGTTCATAGAGAATCAGATTCTTCGTCTCTATCTTACCTCCGCTTTCCTCTCTGATATCAGTCATAGGAAGCATGGAAAATACCTCCGGCTGCTGAGAAAGCATGGAATTAAAGACAGTATAACATAATTCAATATGGCCAAAGGTTCCTTTGCGAAATTCTGTACAGAGCATATTTGCCATCTCAAAACAATCCGCTACAGAAATACTTCCTGCCTCTGCAAACTGTTCTGTCAGAGCTTCAATCTCTCTCTGGCGGAAATATTCTACTGCTTTCTTTCCAACCGGCAGAACCATGTAGTCCTTACCTTCAGCAGAAGCCTCCAGACATTTAAAAAGATTGGTGTTATAACCACCTGCAAGTCCTCTGTCACCTGCGATCACTACATAGCAGGTTTTATTGTTGGAAGACTCTTTCGCATAAACGGATGAGAAATCTGTATTCTCCCTTGCAATCTCTTTCAATGTCTCATGAAGTTCTGTAAAGTACGGACGGCATACCTCTGCACGTTCCTTTGCCTTACGCAGTTTGGAGGATGCTACAAGCTCCATGGCCTTGGTAATCTGCATGGTACTCTGTACACTCTTGATACGCAGCTTTACCGCTTTCATATTCGAAGCCATACGATACCCTCCTAATCACTTTATTTCTCAGGTCTTGTATTCAGGAAGTTCTCTGTATACGCATCCAGTACGCTGCGAAGCTTCTGCTCTGTTTCCTGCTCCAGCTTACCTGTTGAGCGGATCTCCTGCATAACCTCTACGCCTGCTGCATCTGTATCCAGATAGGTATATAATCCTGATTCATATACATTTACGTCTTCAACTTTTACTGATTCCAGAACACCCTTTGTAACCGCATAAAGGATCGCAACCTGTTTCTCTACAGGAACCGGTGCATTCTGGTTCTGTTTCAGAACTTCCACAATACGTGCTCCCTGTTCCAGACGCGCCTTTGTATCAGCATCCAGATCAGAACCAAACTGTGCGAAGCTCTGCAGCTCACGGTACTGGGAATAAATCAGTTTCAGTGTTCCTGCTACCTTCTTCATTGCCTTGATCTGCGCATCACCACCAACTCGTGATACAGAGATACCCGGGTTTACAGCAGGCATGATTCCTGAATGGAATAACTCTGTCTCCAGGAATATCTGTCCGTCTGTAATAGAAATAACGTTAGTAGGAATATAGGCAGATACGTCACCTGCCTGTGTCTCGATGATCGGCAGTGCTGTCATGGAACCGCCGCCATGTTCATCGTCCAGCTTCGCTGCACGTTCCAGAAGTCTGGAATGCAGATAAAAAACATCACCCGGATATGCCTCACGTCCAGGCGGACGACGGATCAGCAGGGAAAGTGCACGATATGCAACTGCATGCTTACTTAAATCATCATAGATGATCAGCACATCTTTTCCCTTATTCATAAAGTATTCACCCATTGCACATCCGGAATACGGTGCGATATACTGCAGCGGGCTTGACTCAGACGCTGTAGCTGCCACAACGATAGTATAATCCATTGCGCCGTTTCTGGTCAGGTTCTCTACTAATGTAGCTACTGTGGAACGCTTCTGTCCAATGGCTACATAGATACAGATCACATCTTTTCCCTTCTGGTTAATAATGGTATCTGTAGCAATTGTAGTTTTACCGGTCTGACGGTCACCAATGATCAGTTCTCGCTGTCCACGTCCGATAGGGATCATAGAGTCGATGGCTTTGATACCGGTCTGAAGAGGCTGATATACAGATCTTCTCTCACAGATTCCTGGTGCCTTGCTCTCGATTGGCCGGAATTCTTTTGTATCAATCGGGCCTGCTCCGTCAATTGGCTGTCCCAGTGCATTTACAACACGCCCAACCATGGCGTCGCCTACAGGTACAGACACGACCTTGCCTGTACGCTTTACGGTCTGACCCTCACCAATGTTCTCATCTGAACCAAAGATTACGATGGAGACACTGTTCTCCTCCAGGTTCTGTGCCATACCAAAGCTTCCGTCCTCAAATTCCAGAAGCTCTCCTGACATACAGTTTACCAGTCCGCTGGCTCTGGCAATACCGTCACCAACCATAAGGATCGTACCTGTCTCGTTCTGTTGAATGGCATTTTCGTAATATTTTATCTGGCTTCGGATGACCTTGGATATTTCCTCAGGTTTTAATTGCATGTTTCCATTCCATCCTTTTATATTCTATTATTTTGCGCTGTCTGAATTCAGAAATTTAAAGATTTTTCATATCCATATGTCAAATACCCATACAGTACGATTCTCAAATCCGGAATCCAGTTCCTTATACTACCAATTCATTCAGTTTCTTCGAAATACCGGAAATACGGCTCTGTACTGTACCGTCGAGCTGTACGCCCTCCAGTTCTACGCGAAGTCCGCCAAGAACGGATGCATCTGTTTTCTGAACCAGATACACTTTCTTTCCACTTAGCTTCTCAAGCTTCGCTTTCAGAGCTTCCATCTGAGTCTCACTGAGCTTCACTGCACTGGTAACCACTGCCTCCGCAATTCCATGTGCACTGTTGTAGCGTCTGATAAACTCTTCACAGCATCCGGCAAACTCTCTCAGAATCTTGCGTTCACACAATAATTTCAGAAAATTCACCAGATATCTCTCTGCCTGCCCTCCGAAAGCCTCTTCAATCATCTTAAGTCTCTCATCTTCAGGAATTGCCGGTTCTCCCAGCAATTTCAGATATCCCGGATTCTCCCTGAAAATCTGTCTGACTGCGATCATCTGCTCCATAATCTGTCCATCGAGCTTTTCTTCAGCGGCAAGGTCATACAGACTTCCGCCGTAAACTCTGGCAGTTTTTGTCATGATGCCTCACCTACATTCTCAATAAACTCATCAATCAGTTTTGCATGATCCTCTTCACTAATTTCGCGCTCGATCACTTTTCCGGCAATCTCAACAGCCATACCGCCGATTTCTCCCTTGATCTCGTTGACTGCCTTACGTTTCTCCTGGGCAATGTCTTTCTCTGCCTTCTCTTTCATGGCAGTTACCTGACTGGAAGCCTCCTTAAGCATCTCTTCGCTCTGGATAGCGGCTGTTTTCTGAGCTGTCATCACAATGTCATTTGCCTTATTCTTGGCTTCCTGCATATTCTTTTCATATTCTGCCTTCATTGCCTGAGCTTCTTCCTTTGCCTTCACTGCATCCTGGATCTGGGCATCCGCTTTCGCTTTGCGCTTTTCCAGCATCTCATTGATGGGCTTGAAGAGGAAACGTTTGATCAGATATACCTGAATAAAAAGGTTGCAAATCGTCGCTATAAAATTCCACGGCACAATTCCAACTAATTCCTGTACCTGCATGTTTGTAACCTCCTGTCTGTATTTATGCGGATCATTCTCCGGCTGTTGCCGGAATTATCCACAGGTTCCATATCAGATGCCTCTTAATCTGTGATATTCGACATCTCAGCTGTTTTTATCAGCTCAGGAAGTTCATGAACATACCAGGTGCAACGAAGATAAGCAACAGACCGGTTACGAAACCGTAGATACCTGTTGTCTCTGCAATGGCACATCCAAGAAGCATGGTAGAAGTAACATCACCCTTGCACTCAGGCTGACGTCCGATTGCTTCCAATGCCTTTGCTACTGCGTTACCTTCACCAATACCAGGTCCGATACCTGCGATCAGCGCACATCCTGCTCCAATTGCACATCCTGCTAATGCGATACCTTTTGCCAATAACTGAAAATCCATATTAAAACCCTCCTGTTAAATAATAATCTGCAGCTTTTCCCCTTTACTGCGGTATTAATTTTTCTGCTGTATTTCAGCATTCTTTGCGGTTACCACCGCTGCCGTTTTGCTCCGGCAAATCATGTTTCTGCTACTCTTCTGCTGCATTTGCAATATACATTACAGTCAGCATACAGAAGATAAACGCCTGCATAACTCCTGAGAACCAGTCAAAATAGACCGACGTTATCGCAGGTACACCGACATCAAGAATCGGTATCTTTGACAGTACATCTCCCAGTGCACCCGGGATCAGGCCCAGAAGCGCAGAACTTGCGACTGCCAGTGCCCCATAGATCAGGCCATTGATTACCACACCGGAAAGGATATTTCCGAAATGACGACACGCCATACTGACAGGTGTAGCCAGCTCGGAAAGAATATTAAACGGTGTCATAACTGCGATCGGAGTTGTAAATCCTTTCAGATAACCGCCAAATCCGCTGGTCTTTATCTTCTGTGCTGTGATCATAATGAAAACCACAACTGCCCAGGCAGCCTCAGTAGAAAGGTCTGCTGTAGGGCTTCGAAGTCCGATCAGACTGATCAGGTTGGAAACCACACTGGTTGCAAAAAGTGCTGCAACAAATGGTATCAGGTATCTGAATTTCTCACCCATATTTCCGATTACAAAGCTGTTGGCCTTCTCTACAATGAGCTCTGCCACAGCCTGACGTTTGGAAATGTTCTCTTCTTTCAGATCATGTGTCAGCCAGATACACAAACCTGTTATGAGTATCATAACAATCCAGCTTACCACCATTGTCTCACTGATCCTTAATGGTCCGAGAACAGGCACATCAATGGGTAATGTAAAGAATATCCTTGCCCCGCTGATATCCAATTCCATACTCTTTATTCACCTCCTGTCTCTCCCGGTACTGTTCCGGTTTGATATAGAAATACCTATTTGTTAGTATGAAAAATTCCTGCAATTTTAATTCCTGTTCCGGGAAATAAAAGAGGAACGATTCCTGCCACAAAATGAAAACAGGGTGCCACAATTGCCAGGATCACCCACAACATCTGGATCAGCATTCTCTGGGAGTAACTTGCTTTGATCCTCATTCTCGCTGTGTCCTCATCTGTTGCTGCAGCTGCTTTCTGCACTGCAAGTCCCATAAAAAAGAAATTAAGGACTGCCACACATCCTCCCACTGCCCCTCCAAGAAACACCGTATAATCAAACGGTACCTTCTGTGGCATGAAAGCATGCAGCACTCCAAACACGATCCACATCAAAATCAGCCCGATTCCGGTGATGGCAGCTACCTTCCCGGTTTCCTTCTTTACGGCAGGCTGAACATTATCCATAATACTCATATAAATCTCCCTTTCGTTTCTGTATCATTACAGGTGTCTGTTAAACGATACTTTATTTTTCTTCTTTTTGTTCTCTTTCTTCTGCTGTCTGTTAATAGAAAGATAAAATTTATATGCCACTGTCCCGGAACCTCCAAGACCAAAGAAAAAACCGGGGATATATACCCATCCGCCAGCTCCGGTCTTAGAAACAATCAGCCAGCATACTGCCAGACATATCAGGACAGGGGTTATGAGAGACAGTCCAAGCTGCGACAACATGGTGACATTTCTGATGATCTCTGACCATTGTTTCATCCTCTTCTCCTTTTTGTCTAATTTTTTTATATATTTTCAAGAATTTATAGTCAAATTTTATCATATATCCTTTAAAATTACAATCTCATTAGATAATTTTATCAAATATTTTTTCATCTATCCAATATTTTTTTGTTATTTTTATATCGTGTATGTGATTATATCATCAATATAAATCTTTTTATACAGTCAAAGCTTCTGATTTGTTTATATTTCAAAGAAGAAGAGATATAAATAAGGAGCCTGCCCGGAGAGCTTTTTTGTGCCATAGAACATTACGAAGTAATATTCTATAACACAAAAAAAGCACGAAAACAACTCATCACTGTTTTCATGCTTCTTCTTTCGTATATAATTCTGCTTTATATATAAGTTCTGTATTACCGTTCTGTCCCAGGCAGACACATTCCTCTTATAGAAAATCCTCTTAATTAATGCATTTGAGACCCTGTACATCCTCCCGGAGCGTTTATCTTTAATTCTTATTCTGTATATAAATATCCACTGTAGTCCGGATCATCCAGACAGTCTGCATCGATCCATGCCGGATTGCTCAGTACATTTTTCTCGATCACAACAGATTTCTTCGGTGCCGTTGTTTCAACTGCTGCCCAGATCGTCTGGTATCCCATAGCATAAGGCTGCTGGGAAACACAGCCAATCTCTTCTCCATTACGGATTGCTTCCTGCTGCTTAGTAGTTGCATCAACCCCTACCAGAGCCGGTGCATCATGCTCATCACTCTTCTCCAGATTCAGATACATCTCTGTAATATCTGCATTAGTGCAGAATACACCATCCAGTGTGGGATATTTTTCCAGAACTTCCTTCATGGAAGCCTCCATATCATCTACCTGATCAGAATAAATAGTTTCCACAACTTCAATGTCTCCGTACTTCCCGATGTTATTCATGAATCCTTCTACACGATCCTGAACACTCTTTGTCTTCTGCTGTGCGGAGAAAACCGCAACCTTTCCCATCTTTCCGAGTGCACTGCCAAGCTGATAAGCAGCCATCTTTCCTACCTGCACATTATCGGTTCCCCGATATGCCTTCACCAGTTTCTTCTCGGCTACATTAGAATCAAATGCTATAACCGGAATTCCATTTTCCTTTGCAGCTTCAAGCTGTGCCTCACAGGAATCCATGTCACTTGCCGAAATACAAAGAACATCCGGATTCTCTGCAATAACAGCATCTATTGTATTAATCTGAGTTTCTACGTCCTCTTCATTATCAGGGCCTTCAAAAGTCATGGTAATCTGGTCATCTTTTTTATAACCATATGCTTTATTAATTTCCTTTACCGCATCTTCCATGCCTTTCTTAACCATCTTCCAGTATTCGCCCTTGACACATTTGCTTACCACTGCGATCCTTGAACCGGCATGGATTTTTATATCTGTATCAATCTCCGGAATCAGCGGACTCTCATCCTCTTCCTTCACTGCTTCTGCCTCTGAATCGGATTCTTCGATAGCGTCTGCCACCAACGGCTGGATTGTCTCTTCCACCTCCGCTCTGCTGCATCCTGTCAGCATTGCCAGTCCTGTCATTAAACTTATCGCTGCTGCCGCCGCTCTTTTCATTTTAATTTCCTCTTCCTTTCAGTGCTATACTGCACATTACAGCAATTTCATAAAATAATGTATAATTTCTGTCAACTAAAAATCGATATCTGCTCAGTACTCTCACAGAATAATTAACATCGAACAATTACCTGTAGCGATCCTCTTAAATGCATTATTTACGAGAATTGCTATAAACCTTATAACTGCATATTACTTTCTACATTATACACACTTTACGAAATTCGTCCAGAGATTTTACACATTTTTCACTTTTATACATCAAAAATTGCGCTATATCAATGTCTTTTGAATGCCATACCTGCAGGCTGCACCTGAAACTCCAACTGTTTCTTTGTCACCGGATGCTGAAATCCCAGTTTTGCAGAACAGAGAGCCAGCGGTTCCTGACTATTCTGACCGGGATTATACTTTCTGTCACCAACCAAAGGCATTCCGGCATGCGCCATCTGCACACGAATCTGATGATGCCTGCCTGTATCCAGATCAATCCGAATCAGATTTCTTTCGCCACAATCCTGTGCATCTTCCTTATTTTTCCAGGTTTCCAGAACTTCATAAGACAATATCGCCTTTTTTGCTCCGGAAGTCCCTCCCTCAACCACTGCAGAGCTGTTGGTCCTGCCATCCTTCTTCAGCCAGTCCACCAGTTTTGCACTCTTCACTTTCACTGTTCCTTCTGTAACTGCAAGATAAGTCTTCTTTATTTTTCCCGCTGTCATCTGTCTGCTGAGATCTGCTGCTGCCTTCGGATTCAGGGCAAATACAAGAACCCCCTCCACCGGCTGATCCAGGCGATGGATAATACCCAGATACGGCATCTTACCCGGCACCTTCTGAGCAATATAATTCTTCAAGAGGCTCTCCATATCCATACTGCCAACCCGCGCATTCTGAACTGCAAGCCCTGCCGGTTTGTGACAGACCAGAATATCTTTATCTTCATATAAAATATAATCTCTGATATCTTTTATCCACATAAAAAAACTCTCCTTTTCATGGAGAGTATATCCTAAAATTCCATTTCACGCAATAAACGAATATATATATGAATACAATTTGAAAACGGTCATCACTTTTTACTTTTCCTGATTTCAAAAATGATGACCGCTTCAATGTTCTTCGTTATTCAATTTATTTTCCTCTTAGTATTCTTTCTATAATAAAATAATATGTTATTTACAAACTACTTTATAAGTTCACTATTAAATTTTTCTATGTTTATTTAAAATTCCTATTCTGTTTCCTGCTCATAATCCATATGTACTGTTTATAATCTGATTCATTCCTGCTTTTATGCTTTTATGATATCAGTTATTCAGTTCATCGGAACTTACTTAGAAAGTTTTATAGATTTTAAATTATAATTTCACGTATTATAATTTGTTTTTCATTTATGAAATATCGGATACACTTTTTCATTATTTTTCGTGCTAAGCAATCATAAACCTAACTTCTTAAATTCACAACTGTTTAATTTCCTTATGTGCTTTTCATATTTATCGAACATTAATGGCAGATGTTCTGAATTATGTAAAGTATCACTGAAAAAGTACCTTAATATTTCTCTCAATATCCTGTAATTTTATATACCGGATATTCTTCTGATGCAGGATTTCAAACCATATACTTAAACTTCTATATGCCTCTCAAAACATCGTTCTTACCTTCAGTTTATCTGTTACCTGAACCTCTGCTTTCAGGCTAACTACTGAGATAAGGGTTATGCTCTTCCGGTAAATATTTCTTTACACATTTACCAAAATCCCTGTATCAGGTCTGCAACAGATATTCAATATAAGTTATCGCTTCTATAATACCTTTGATACATTCCTTCCTTATTAATCAGACTGTGCGTATGCTCTTATATTATATAAGGAAAATACTTTTTTATAATCTCCGTATCAGGTCTTTCTTGCAGGAAATGCGATACCCGTCACTCTTATATTGATGAAGTTATAAATTCTTTCCCAATGGAATCACCCGAACCTTTCTTTTATTTTCATCCTTTTCATTGGAACATTTATATATGCTATGAATTGAATGAATTTCTTTGATTGTTTAATTCGTTTCCTTGTTTCTTTTGATGGTGTTATAATAACACTCTTGTTATTATTTGTCAATACATTTTTGCATTTTATTTCAATATTTTCTATTTATCTTTGTCTTATTTGCACTAATTTTATAATATTTTTATTTATTTGATAATTTTCAGACTATTTTGCCTTCTTCGATGCAGTACGTTGCTGCCCGGGGCTCTATTATATCCACGAATCGCTCCGCTGCAAAGCAGTTCCCGCAATTCTCATAATTTCATAAATAATAAAGATGCAGCTACTCCCAACCTAAAGAGAGGATAGCTGCATCTTCATCACTTCCTATTTTCGATTATAATTAATCAGGCATCCCTTAAGGATAATCTCACGCTCATCATCCGTAAGCTCCCCAAGAGCCACTTCAAACTCCTTCAGTCCCTCAGCACCGACAACATATCCCCGGATCACATCATCCTTTTCTTCCACTGCCTTACGAATCTGTGGGAAGAACAGATAATCTCCGTTTGCAAACGGAAGCTCCCCTTCTTTAATCAGGAATGGAAGCATACCCCAGTTGATCAGATTGGAACGGTACCTCTTTGTCGCATACTCATTGGCGATATTTGCCCATCCGCCAAGCACTTTCTGACAGGAAGCAGCCTGCTCACGCGCAGAACCATCACCTGGTTTCACTGCAAAGATCGTACTTCCCACACCAAGATTTTCCTTGCTTACATTCGGATAATCCTTTTTGATCACATCCATTACAGGTTTCATCTCCGGTAATGCCTCAACCGGACATTTTCCTTCCTGAATAGCCTTCTGAGCTTTCTGAACTTCTTTCGCACGTCCTACATAAGCAGGATCTTTTCTGGAAAGTGTAAACTCAGCCAGTCCAAGTGGATTGGAACGATAAGAAGATGTCTCACCAGACGGGATCAGTTCATCTGTTGTAGTAACCGGATCATGGATCTCAGAAACAACCTTCACGATCAGATTCTCCGGAAGTGCAGCCATCTCCGGCCAGTCCTTAATATTCGGACCAAACTGGATCTCTACACCCGGATCAGCTATACCCTTGCTGTCAAATACACGATTGTCATAAATTGTCTTATCAAAGAAATATTTCTGCCCTGTATAACCACCCGTATAATCCTCTGCTGAAGTCAGAAAACCTTTGTTTGCTGCAGTTGCCGCAATAGAACGTGCGTCCATAAGTGCAACAGAAGAAATCTGGCCATTCTGGATTTTGGAACCTTCGCGGTTCGGGAAGTTTCTGGTCGTATGACGGATACTGAATGCATTATTTGCAGGAGTATCCCCTGCACCAAAGCAAGGTCCGCAAAAAGCAGTCTTCACAACAGCTCCCGTTTCAAGAAGTCCTGCCAGAACGCCATTCTTAGCCAGTTCCATATAAATCGGAGTACTTGCCGGATATACACTCAATGTGAAGGCATCTGCACCAATGCTCTTGCCTTTAAGGATATCAGCTGCTGCACAGATATTTTCAAATCCACCACCTGCACATCCTGCGATGATTCCCTGTTCTACATAAAGTTTACCATCAATTACTTTGTCTCTTAATGTATATGGAACTTTTCCATCAAGGCTGATCTGTGCTTTTTTCTCAACATCTGCCAGAATATCATCCAGATTTGCTTTCAGTTCATCAATTGTATATGTATTGCTTGGATGGAATGGCATAGCGATCATTGGTCTGATCTCACTCAGATCAATCTCTACACAGCCATCATAGTATGCTGTTTCACCTGGTTTCAGTTCTTTGTAATCTTCACTTCTGCCATGGATCTCATAGAATTCCTGAATCTTCTCATCTGTCTGCCAGATAGAGGAAAGACAGGTGGTCTCTGTTGTCATTACATCTACGCCAATTCGAAAATCAGCACTTAAATTTGCAACACCGGGCCCTACAAATTCCATAACTTTATTCTTCACATATCCGTTTGCAAAAACCTTGCCGATAATCGCAAGCGCAACGTCCTGAGGACCTACGCCCGGACGAGGAGAACCGGTAAGATAAATGGCAACGACGCCTGGCATATTGATATCATAAGTCTGGGAAAGAAGCTGCTTTACAAGCTCCGGTCCGCCCTCACCCATTGCCATGGTTCCCAGTGCGCCATATCGTGTATGGCTGTCTGAACCGAGGATCATTTTACCGCCTGCTGCAAGCATTTCTCTTGCAAACTGATGGATAACCGCCTGATGGGGCGGTACATATACGCCGCCATATTTCTTGGCACAGGTAAGTCCAAACATATGATCATCTTCATTAATAGTTCCGCCTACGGCACAGAGTGAATTATGGCAGTTTGTCAGTACATATGGCACCGGAAATTTCTCAAGGCCTGAAGCACGTGCAGTCTGGATAATTCCGACAAAAGTGATATCATGAGAAGTCAGTTTATCAAATTTAATCTGAAGTTTCTCCATATTTCCGGAAGTATTGTGTGCTTTCAGAATTGAATAGGCAATTGTACTCTTTGCAGCTTCCTCTTTGGAAACAGGAAAATCTGCCTGATTCTCCGGAACAATCTTCTGACCATTCAGCAAATACACACCGGTATCGTATAATTTCATAATGTCTCCTCCATTCTGTTTTTTTGCATATCACAAATGCAGTTATGGAACTCACCTTATCCACACCAGTCTTCAAATTTCCAGATGAAAACTGATTTTCTCCTGAACCGGCACTTTGACACGCTAATTTATGGAAATTTAGGTTTTATTATAGAATATTCCACCGGAATAATCAAGCCTAAGACTATAAGTATTTTAGTGTTACTGTTCACACACCACTATTCCGCGAGGTGTTTTGGCATGAATATGCCAAAATCCCGAGACATACAAGCCAAAATTCCATTGCCGCAGGCAATCTGGAATGAATTTTGGCTATGTTACTGAGAACGGAGTGAACAGTAACATTTTAGTTACTACAAGCAGTAGCATTTTTTTACTTTCTTTACTTTCCTACCAAAATCCGCTATACTGGGAATCACTTAGACAATGAGATGTCTGCCGCCTGTGGCAGTTCTGACAGGGAGGTATTACCGATATGTTCCGTTTATGGGGAAAAATATGGAAAGATAATCATTTACTGAAAGATACTGTAATCTGCGATGACTCCGAAGATACGCGGACCCACAAGATTTTTCGTGGTCTGGAAAGTATCTGTTATGAAATGGATCTGGGAAACCCAATCTGGCTGGAATCTACAGTCAGACATTTTAAGAAACATGGAAAAGCCAGATTTTATCAGGATAATTTTATAGAGCAGATTGATTTTGATTATCTGGAGATCCAGGTAATTGAAGAGGATGACGAATAATAAATTATTCTGTCTTAAAATGTGTACAGGATCAGAAACTTTACATTGCCATATTGTTTCTGATCCTGTGTATCTCATTTGCAGTGAATTTTCATGTCTTTATTTCATAAATTCTCTTATGATTTCTCTCATAATCTCATCTTCCTCGGGTGTAAGCATTCCGCTGAAATGGCTTCCTGCTGCTGCAGTCTGGCGGATACTGTCCGCAATATGTTCAACGATTTCCTCTTTTACAGCTTCGTCAGCCTTCTCCGGCACCGGCACTTCTTCTACCCATGTGCGGGCATGTTCCACATAATCAGAAAAAGAATTCATCAGAAGTTCTTCTCTGTATGTAAAATCCAGCGCCTGTCTCAGCAAAAGCAATGCTGTCGGAATAATCGCAGCCACATAAAGATATGCCAGCGGCATTCCGTCCCATCGTGCATCTTTGGAATACAGAAAAAAAGCCAGTCCAAGAAAAGCGATACAGAAAAGTGACGGATACCAGACAAACCGGTTCATACGGTTCAACAGCCTGTCTCTTGTTTTCCAAAGATTTGTCCATTTCTCTTTGAGATTTGATTTAACCTCTGTATTTTTTCTGATCATTCTTCGGTAGGTAAGATGTGTGGTCAGCATCCCCAGTGCTCCCAGTCCGCCCATTAACATCATGGCATACAGCAGGAAATGCAGTTCCATAACTTTCTCCAGCATAACATCCTCCTCACTTGAACAGATAAGACTATCTGCTTCGCTGCCTGCTCATAAACTGACAGGATTATTATACTGCTGTTTCCGGTATCATGGAACTAAAATCGCTCATCAAATTCTCTCATAAAAAGACAAAAGTGTTTACATATTTTCCAGTTTCGTAACTACCTCTTCAAACTTCATAAAATGGGAAGCTTTCACAAGAATAGTGTCACCATCCTGTACATAACCTTCCAGATGCTCCAGCAGACTTTCTCTGTCCGGCTCATAGATTACTTTCAGGTCCGGATTTGTCCGCTGTGCTCTCTCTGCCATATTTCTGCACAGTTTACCTGTACAGATAAGAACATCGATATCACATTTTCCGGCATGCTCTCCTACCTCCTCATGAAGCTGAACTTCATTCTCTCCAAGTTCACCCATATCGCCAAGGACTGCTATTCTGCGTCCTGCACCATCCTGCAGAACATCCAGAGAGGCTTTCATGGACATAGGATTTGCATTATAGCAGTCATCTACGATCAGAAATTTATCTGTTTCGATCATTCTGAAACGACCGCTGATCGGCTCCAGGCTCTCGATTCCGGCTTTGATCTGCTCAGTTGTAAGTCCATAAATATTTCCAACTGCAGCTGCTGCCAGCGCATTATATACCATATGGCGCCCCGGCATCGGGATATCAACTGTAAATGCAGTATCCCCCAGATGAATGGTGCAGGTCATTCCCTTTAAACCTCTGCTTACAATCTTATCACCGTAAACCTGACATTCATTACTCATTCCGAAAAATACAGGTTTTATCTTTTCATATTCTTTTACTGTGATAAGCTTGTCATCATCGCCATTTAATACAATATGTCCCTCCGGTCTGAGGAATTTAAAAATCTCTGTCTTTGCTTTCAGAACACCATTTCTGTCTCCCAGATTCTCCAGATGGCAGGTACCGATATTCGTGATCACGCAGGTATCCGGTCTTGCAATCTGCGCAAGTCTGGTCATCTCACCGAAATCACTGATCCCCATTTCCAGAACTGCAATTTCATCTCCATCACGCAGACGGAAAACTGTGAGAGGCAGACCAAGTTCATTGTTAAAGTTGCCCTGTGTTTTCAGAGTATGGTATTTCTGGTTCAGAACAGATGCGATCACTTCTTTTGTACTTGTCTTACCAACACTTCCTGTAATTCCCACAACCGGAATCTGAAGCTGCTTTAAATAAAACTCTGCAATATCTTTCACTGCCTGAAGAGAAGATTCTACTGCGATATAAGGAAAATCAGCGTTATCAAGCACCCGTTCCGACAAGGTTGCCAATGCCCCTGCTTCCATTACCTGTGGGATAAATTTATGGGCATCTACACGTTCCCCCACAATAGGTACAAACAGACATCCTTCTTCTGCTTTTCTGCTGTCTGTGATAACAGACATTACTTCTTCCTGTAATTTATCAGCCGGACCATAATAAGTACCGCCGCATACGCGGGCGATATTTTCAAGAGTTAAGTTTTTCATAATATTTTTTATATCTTCTTTCCTGTTATAGCAATTCTCTTAATAATGCATCTATAACAATTCTATAAATTACTGCAGACACGCTCTATAGTGTGAAATCCTGCGTCGGATATTTTTTCATGGAAACTTTAATCAGTTTCTCACATAAAGTCGGATAGTCGATTCCCAGAACTTTTGCCTCCTGCGGAATCAGACTGGTTGGTGTCATTCCGGGAAGAGTATTTGCTTCCAGACAATACATATCTCCATTCTCCTTCATCATGAAATCAAGACGGCAGTATCCTTCCATAAACAGAGCTTTGGCTCCTGCTTCCGCATAATGCTGCATTTTCTCTGTGAGTTCCGGTGAAATTTCGGCAGGACAGGTCTCAATCGTAGAGCCGGCCTGATATTTATTCTTATAATCATAGAATCCCTGAAGCGGAGCAATTTCGATGATCGGATAAGCTTTTCCGTCCACAACCGCTACTGAAAATTCACGTCCTTTTATATATTCTTCGACCACGACTTCATTTTCATAAGAATAAGCGTCTTTGAGAGCCTGCTCATATTCGGCCTGATCATTCACAATATAAACACCTACACTGGAACCTCCACAGCAGGTTTTTACAACTACAGGAAATTCCATTCCAAGTGCTTTCAGATCTGTGGTCATTTCTTCTTTTACCATAGACACTCCCCGCGGTGTTGGTACATTATTCATCAGGAACATCTGCTTGGTGATTCCCTTATCCATTGCCAAGGCACTGCTTAAATATCCGGTTCCTGTATATTTGATTCCCATCAGGTCAAATGTTGCCTGTACTTTTCCATCTTCTCCGTTCGCACCATGAAGTCCCAGGAAAACAATGTCAGCCGCCTCGCAGAGTTTCAGCACGTTTGGTCCGAAGAAGCTTCTTCTCTCTTTTTTCATCTGTTCAATCCTGTCGTTAAATGCTGACATATATTCTGATGCTGCGTCCACATCATACTCTGACGGAAACGGATTCTCCCGGTCCACATTCTCAATGCCGCAAAAAATATCCACAAGAATCGCCTGATGTCCTTTCTGTCGTAATGCCTTACATATTCCTGTTCCTGATGTAATGGAGACAGTACGTTCTGTACTTGTTCCCCCCGCTAATACTACAATCTTCATCATTTTTCTCCTTTATTCATAAATAACAATCGGTGTGTTCTTCTCAACATTGCTGAAAATAATCTGCACCTGATCGGATGGTGCACAGATGCTTCCATGTGTGCCTTCAAATTCATAAAGCTGTCCTCCGAAATCCATTCTCCATGGAGCATCACTGATCCCCAGATTTCCATCGAATGGGATCCAGTAATTTACAGCAGAAGGATAGTCCTCTCCGTTCACTGTACATCCGCTCTTCATTTCACCTGTTGTATAACATCCCACAGGAGTTGCACAGTTGGGCACGAATGGATTTCCGGATACGATCTGCGCATCCGCAGTCGGCGTTCCATCTTTATAGAATACCATTCTCTGGGCCGTCAGGTCAATCTCTATATACGTATATCCGATATCATTTGTTTTCCTGACCAGACCTTCATGGGAATAAACAGGTTCTCTGACCTGGGTTTCTCCGTTTTTTATCAGTTCTGTAAGTTCTTTCAGCTCCGCTTTCTGATCGATCTGCCAGCCATAATTCCCTCCGCTGACAGTAATCTCACGACCATCATATGTATTAAATGTTCTCTCTGTTCCAACCGTATCATATTTAGCCGCCAGTTCACTGATATATGCTTCTATCTGTTTTTTGTCAAGTGTACAAAGACCGTTTTCATCTGTTGTGAGCCAGTTTTTGATCATATCTCTGTCTACTGTCTCTGTGCAATCGTCAAAATCATAGGTTATCACTACATCCGTAAGTTTGTTTATCAGTTCACAATTCTTCGTCAGAGTTTCATCACTCTGATAAACTTTCGGTTCTTTGTAGCATCCATCTGCTTCCAGATCAACCGGCGTTCGTCCTGTGACAAGAGCATCTATAATATCCTGACTTGTTTTTTCTGGTTTCAGTGCAGTTCCCTCCTGCTCAGGAACAATTACAAACTTATCGTCTTTCTCTTCTATATGAGCATCCGAAGGCTCTGTCATATTCTCCTGCTGCATACATTTCAGTTCGGAAATGGCAGCCTCTGTCTTCTGCTCATCATATTTAATGGAGGAGGACACTTCATAATTCCTGTGCTGATTAAAAGCAAGAAACCATGTAAAACGATCCTGATTTCTGATCAGTTTATCAACACTTCCATCTGAGTCATAGGAAAGTCCCGCCTGTTTTGCTGTGATACTTTCCTGTCCGTTATTTCTGGTGTCAATAGTAAGAACATATGCTCCCACCTTCTGCGTAAGCAATTCTTCTGACTGGGATACTGTCATATAGGAACAGTTGAATCCGTTTACCATTGATCCCGGTAAGAAATGCTCTGTGAAATAGTATACACCATATCCATATACTCCGGCAGTCAGCAGGAGCAAGATTATGATCAGGGTGATCATGATTTTCTTTCTGCTGCTCACGACATCCTCTCCTTTCTTTTTTATAAACAGCAACCGCCCGGCAAGAAGTTATGCCGGGCAGTTTTATTATCACATTATTTATCCAGAAAGTAAATACGATTATTCTCTTTTATGCGTTTTCCAATAGTGTTACTGTTCACTCCGTTCACAGTAACACGCTTCGCGATGCACAGAATTTATGCTAATTGCATAAATTCGCGCGGTATGTCTCGGGTTTTCTGTGATCTTCGCTCACAAAAAACACCTCGCGGGATATTATCAGCGAACAGTAGCCAGTAGTTTCTCTACACTTGTAAGTTTAACACAGAGTACGAACACTTCTGCTGCTTTTCCAAGATCCTCAGGAGTCGGGAAGCTTGGTGCAATACGGATATTGGAGTCTTTCGGATCTTTTCCATATGGATAAGTTGCGCCTGCTCCTGTAAGTACAACACCTGCTTCTTTTGCCTTGGCAACAATAGCTTTTGCACATCCTTCCATTGAATCAAAGGAAATGAAGTATCCACCATGTGGTTTTGTCCACTCGCCGATTCCAAGACCGCCAAGTTCTCTGTCCAGTGTGTTAAGGACCATTTCAAATTTCGGACGGAGAATTGCCGCATGTTTTCTCATGTGTTCACGAAGACCGTCGATATTTTTGAAGAATTTTACATGACGTAACTGGTTTAATTTGTCATGTCCGATTGTCTGGATCTGCATGTAGCTGCGGAAATCTTCCAGGTTTGCTTTGGAAGCTGCAACTGCTGCAATACCGGAACCCGGGAAGCTGACTTTTGATGTTGATGTAAATTTATATACAAGATCAGGATTTCCTGCTTTTGCACATGCTTCAAGGATTTCTACAAGGAAGTCCTGATTGTCATCATAGAGATGATGAATGCTGTATGCGTTATCCCAGTAGATACGGAAATCAGGTGCTGCCGGTTTCAGATGCGCAAAGCGCTCTACTGTTTCTGCTGAATAAGTATATCCCTGTGGGTTGGAGTATTTCGGCACACACCAGATTCCTTTGATGGATGCGTCTTCACTGACAAGCTTCTCTACCATATCCATGTCCGGTCCCTGTGGTGTCATTGGCACGTTGATCATTTCAATTCCGAAAAATTCTGTGATCTTGAAATGGCGGTCATATCCCGGTACAGGACAGAGGAATTTTACCTTATCAAGTTTGCACCATGGGGTATTTCCCATTACACCCTGTGTCATAGAACGTGCAATGCTGTCAAACATAACGTTTAAGCTTGAGTTTCCATAGATGATGATGTGATCCGGATCTACTTCGGACATTTCTCCAAGGAGGCGTTTAGCTTCCGGGATTCCGTCGATAACACCGTAGTTACGGCAGTCTACTCCTGTTTCGCACTTGAGGTCTGAATCGCTGCTTAATACGTTTATTAATCCCATTGAGAGATCGAGCTGGTCTGCTGACGGTTTTCCACGTGACATATCGAGAGCTAAGCCCTTTGCTTTGATATCTGCGTATTCTTTATCCAGCTGTGCTTTGAGTGTAAGCAGTTCTTCTTTGCTCATGTCGCTGTATTTTTTCATAATATTCCTCCTTGTTCTGCCATGGAAGGATGTCCCTTTTTCCGTATAGGGCAATCATTTGTTTTTCCTACGGCAACAGTTTTTTTGCTTTTTACATTTTAGTATGGTAAAGTAGGGTTGTCAAGTGTTTTTATGGAATTGTTAATATTTTACCAAAACAATCGTTACTGTTCCCTCTGTTCTCAGTAACGTAACCCAAATTCATTCCGGATTGCCGTAACATCTTTCTCTGATACTTATAACAAGCCTCGTAAATAATTAGCCAAAAAGCAAGTCGAAATCCCTCGAAAGTTTCGGCTTGCTTTTTTGAGTGTGACAGCGTATATTTAAATCAGTTAACAGATCTTTTAACTGTCTTAATTGTTCTTGTCAGGTCATCCTGATATCTTTTTATTACTCCTTATACAACATCCATTTTTATCCAAGTCAGTGAATGAGACAAGTCAGGCGGATAAAATCATCTGCTTCGCTGCTCAGTTCATAACCGAATGACTATGAAAGGAGGTCATCCATGTCTATGTTTATCCACGCAATTATCGTAATCCTGCTTGCTGTGCTGGCTATGGGGATTGGGCTGCTGATTCTTGTGTGCTGGGCTTTGGCAGCATGTGCAAGCAGACGGGATTCTTATCTGGAAAAGGATTATCGGGTGAAATAAAGGAAGTCTGCGCATGGACGCTGAGTATTGCCGATAAGTTTATTCATTACTTTTCCATTAAAGTACAGGGTTGCAGAACCGCCTCCATCCAGGTTGTAAGCATAAGTACAGCCGTAGGATTTGAAAATATTCACCATATCCCAGTGATTAAGACCATTATAGCTGCCGGTATCTGTTACAAGGAGTACATAATCGTTGGGCTTTACCATTCCTACCGCTGTACGTGGATAATATTTTTCTGTTTCAGCCCATGGAAGCTGGGCTTCGCCATCTTTAATAAGAACCGGACCAAAATTATATGTATCTTTTACACCGGCTGCAAGAAGATTTTTTCCCATAAGTCCCTGTGCCGGAGTATAGATGGTTCCGTCTTTCTTTACTGCCATGACTGAATAACTGGTCATGTAATCACCATAGATAATCCCGTTTTTGATGCACATGCCAAGGGGGGATGGTTTTCCTGTACCATAGTCGAAAGCACTGCCGTTTACTCCGATAATGCCTCCATTTGAGGATACTGCATCAGAGGTTGTCTGTCGGGATCCGCCATAAGTTCCGTTGGAGAGGGCGGATTTCAGCTGTTTGGCATTGGATGTCTTTATATGCGCTACCCAGTAGGAAATTCCATGGTCTGATTTGCGTTCAAGTTTAATATTAAGAGTGCTGCTTTTGTATTCGTAAGTATTGCCGCTTTGAGTAACTGTTGGTTTAGTATTTGTCGGTTTAGTATCTGAAGATTTTACACGCTGCCCTTTGCTGTTTACATAATATTTACCTATCCAGGTATTTTTTGCCATCACTCCTGTTTTCTTGCTGAAATAGTAATAATATTTTCCTATCTTCTGCCAGCCCTTTGCCATGGTGGAATTGCTGAGGAAATAGTATTTTTTTCCATCCTGAGTAAGCCACTGCCTGGCAATTGCCACGCCGGATTCATTGAAATAATAGGTATATTTATCACCTGTTGCCCAGCGATTGCGGAACATGGCACCATTTTTGCGATTGTAATAGTATTTATTACCGGAACGCTTCATCCACCCGGTGAAACGTTTGCCGTTGGCAATACTGTAGTAATAATAACCTTTATACTTAAAAGAACCGCAGATCAGACGCCCCTTTGAATTATAAAAATAGTAATCTCCGTTTATTTTCTGCCATCCCGTTTTCTTCGATGTGATGCTGACGGAGGTTCTGTCCTGTTTCACATATGTAGCTGCATTTACGGTAACTGCACGCATACTGATGCCTGCTGTCAGAAATAATGCCAGTATCAGAAATACCGCCACTTTTCTGAATGGTAATTTTCTTTTCATGTCTTTCATCTGCCTTTCCATGATGTCTGATATGCCCATATAAGGGAATTGCTATAAATATATTACCGATATGTCCCCTGCGATTTCTTTACCCGACAATTCGACAGACCAAGCGTTGTCAGATAATATTCCATGTCTCTCTCTGACATCAGACACTTTGGCCCTATAACGAGTTCCTTTATCAGCTGGTCAAGGCAATCTGAAAAATCAAAATCCACATAAGATATCAGCTGACTTTCTTTTACATAGTAGGAATAGTTATATAAACGTGCACCGAGAGAAAGTTCAACTTCTCTTCCCATCAGAAACTGTTTCGGCGAAAACTCGCACAATCGGATTTCGCTTTCCTCTCTGAAAAACGGATTTTTCATGTAAACAGATTCCTGAAATAATTTCAAAAACTTTTTCTCAAAACAGTTCATGACTTTATCCAGTACTTCTATTTCATAATCTTGCTTTTCCTCAATGCTTTCCCGACATTGTTCTTCTTTCTGTAATATCTTCTCGATTTCATCAACCAATTCATGCACTATCTGATGTACAACTTCTCTCTGCTCTGTTTCAGAATAACTGATCTTATGTAATGACACAATTGACGGCTTTGAAATCTCCGGAGAAACCGTTACAACTTCTTTTAATACATCCAGGTCAAATCCGATGGCAGCTCCGCGCCCGTCATCCGCATATCCCCGCCACTGACTAAGCAGATCATTCTGATACGAAAAACAGGTTACATAATATCTGAAGTCTGCATGATTTTCATTGAAAAATTCATCTGTAAACAGTTTCACATATCCCATCAATCTCTCTGATGAAATCTTTGATCTGAATAAATCTGAAGCATTTTCATAAGCTCTTTTAAACTCTGCGTCATAATACCTGCAGATCCAGCTGATCTCCATGGAATCATTGGATTTCAGAATATTTGTCAAACGGAGGGAACGATTTTTCAAAATAGAATTCAATGATTCTAAACTGCAATAGTGATATACGATCATATTTTTTCTTCTCCTGTAAATAATTGTTCTTTTGTAACCATTCAACATTCTGCCATCCCCAAAAAAATTCTATAGCAAAGTTCATCAGCAAAAGAACTTACGGAAAGTTTATATCAGTAGGTAACAGAATTATTATATCAGATACATCTTATGAATCTGTAAACTTATAGCAACCCTCGTAAATAATGCATATTGATTAAGAGGTTTGCTATAGAAAAACATTGCTTATACTTATAATATAATAACTGTTTTTTATAAAGAAATCCCCATCCACTGTTTATTATTTTGCAGCAGATAGGGATATGTTGAGGTTAATAGTTATATGCCCCCTCGTAAGCATTGCACCTGTCTAATTTCCGTGACTGATTCTGACAGGAACTGCATCTGTCGCAGAACTCCTGCTCATAACAGGTGGAACAGGCGCATGTCCTGCAGGCTTTGCGGTCATAGCCTGAGGTATTGCCGTGAGGAAGTGTGCTTTCTGTTGCATTACCCATATATATCACCCTCCTTGTGTGCCGGTTACTGTTCATCCAATTTTAAGTACAAACTCCATGAACGAACAGATTCCTTATATCCTGTATTATACGCTCACAGAAAGGGAATACAAGTAATTAATAATCTGTTTTCTGGTAAAATCTTCCGTTTATGTAATCGGTTTTGATAATATTTACAAAAGCCTTCGGATCGATCTCATGTACCTTCTTTACCAGATATTTTGCTTCTTCTGTAGAGACTACAGAATAGATCATACTGGTCTTCTCGTCTGTGTAACATCCGGTACCTTCAAAACGTGTCGCCGTATGATTGGTAAGTTTGAAAATCTCCTCATAAATCTGATACGGCTCCTTCGTGATAATGAACAGCGTATGCTTCTTATATCTCTGATGCAGCATCTGAATCACCTGAGTAGAAGTAAACTGGAAGATAATAGAGTAAAGCGCTCTGTCCCATCCAAAGAGCAAACCTGCCACTGTCAGGATCACTGCATTTCCACACAGGATATAATTCCAGATATCCCTGCCATTTTTCTCGGAAAAATAAATCGCAATAAAGTCCGTTCCACCTGTACTGGTATTACCGATCAGACAGAGACTGATACAGAAGCCATTGATCAGACCGCCAAAGATACTGATCAGCAATGTATCATAAGTGATCGGCTGACTGGGAATAATATCTGTAAGCAGACCGGAAAGCACGATCACACAGACAGAACTGATGGTAAATTTCTTTCCGATAAATTTCAGACCGATAAATACAGGAATAGAGTTCAGCAGTACATTAATCAGCGTATACGGAACTGCAATCCCCATAAATGTCTGAAAAATGTTCTGGAGCAGCAGAGTAAGTCCTGTAAATCCTCCCGGAAAAAGACCGCCTGCACGAACAAATGTCTTAATATTCAACGCCATGATCGTTGCAGCCAGAACCGCACAGCCGTAACGCTTGGCTTCATGTTTTAAATTAAGTTCCTTCATAATCACGTTTCCTCCCATCTCGCCAAACAGTTCAAATTGAACTCATGTGAAATTGCTTTTCACAATCTCTGCAGGAGACTTAACTGATTCGGCTAAAAAGCAGTTTTCCGTCAATGACAAACAAAAGGAAACCTTTCTACACCTCCCATCTTCCAGAAGCACCACATGGAAGAACCAGTCCGTTAGAGCTTACCGGAAGCCCGATCTCCTGAGAGTCCACATGCCCGCCGAACTTTTTCAATTCAGTAGACAACATATAAGTAAGAACTGCCGGTGCCAGACCTGTTGTATAAGAATTTATCAGGAAAAACAAAGGCTCATCGCTGAGAATCTTTGTACACAGCTTAATCAGGTCATGGATACAATCCTCAATCTTCCAGATCTCCCCCTTCGGTCCACGTCCATAAGAAGGCGGATCCATAATGATCGCATCATAATGATTCCCTCTGCGGATCTCACGCTCAACAAACTTCACACAGTCATCCACCAGCCAGCGAATCGGAGCATCTCCCAGACCGGAAGCAACTGCATTCTCCTTCGCCCAGGTAACCATCCCCTTAGAAGCATCCACATGAGTAACAGAAGCCCCCGCTGCTGCTGCTGCCAGGGTCGCACCACCTGTATATGCAAAAAGATTCAGCACCTTCACCGGACGTCCCGCATTGCGGATCTTATTGCCAAACCAGTCCCAATTCACCGCCTGCTCCGGAAAAAGCCCGGTATGCTTAAAACTAAAAGGTTTCAAATTAAAGGTAAGTCCCTTATAATGAATATCCCACTGCTCGGGCAGATCAAAAAACTCCCATTCACCGCCGCCCTTCTTACTTCTGTGATAATGCCCGTTCATATGCTTCCAGCCCTTATTCACCTTCGGCGTATCCCATATAACCTGCGGATCCGGCCTCACCAGAAGATAATCCCCCCAACGCTCCAGCTTCTCCCCACAGGAAGTATCAATAACCTCATAATCTTTCCATCCATCTGCGATCCACATCGTATCATAATCCTCCTAAAATAAACGCATAATAAGTTACGATTGTACTACATATCCAACCATTAGTAAAGCCACATTTCTCACATAATTTCAATAATATCAAGATCAAAATTCCCTTTAATCTTAACATCATTCATTGCTTAAAGTATAAAATAAAACTCCCCCCATGGCAAGCAAACCATCATAATTCACAGTTATAAACAAATAAAGCATTACTGTTCACTCCGTTCTCAATAACACGCTTCGCAGGATATTACTAGCGAACAATAATAATAAAGTATCGATACTCACGTTCAAGTTAATAACATCATCCTCTTCGCAACCTGCCCATACCCCAATATCTTCTCCACAGTTTATCAGAAATTTACTTGCTTCGCTCTAAATCGTTGCCAGTACCCAGCGCGAAACAGCATCTCTCTGTGGGTGAATCTGGAGGGGGCTAAGTAACTCTTAGGCGGAGAAAATCCGCGTTATGAAGAAAAACAGCAACCTGTCTGAGCGAAGTTTGCAACGGAGCGAGTTTTGCGTTTTTCTTCATGCTTTTAGCGGATTTCCTCCACCTTAGAGTTACTTAGCCCCCGGAACTGAACCCACAGAGAGATGCTGTTTCGCGCGTCCCTCTACAAAAAAAACAAGCCAAGACTCCCAAAAGTCTCAGCTTGTTTCATAATACAACCACTTATTTCGCTTTCTTCTTCATAGAAGCCACAACAGACTGAATAACAATAAAGAAACAAAGCAACGCAGAAAGAATAATTCTTGTCCACCAGCTTGACAAAGTACCCTGAGTAGTAATCAAACTGGAAATCGTACCCTTAATCAACACACCAAACAAAGTACCAATCGGAGTACCAACACCACCTGAAAGAAGCGTACCACCAATAACCGCTGATGAAATTGCATCCATCTCAAGACCCTTTGCCTGCTCAACGAAACCTGCACAACTGTTCAAACAGAACAGGAAGCCACCAAGGCCTGCAAGAAAACCATCCAGAACATAAGCATTAAAAATAGTTTTCTTAACATTCAGACCCATCATTAATGCACTCTGACGGCTACCGCCGATCGCATAAAGCTTACGTCCAAACTTACGATATTTCAGAAGAACCGCGATCAGAATTACAACAATCAGAGCAATCACAACTGTCGGCGGAATATAAGCCGGAATAAATTTACCCTTCTTACTGGTTGAACCAAAAGGCATATAAAAACGGTAATTTGCCCATTTCAGGAATAACTCATTCTTGATAGAAATCATATCAGTACTGATGATAGCTGTCAGACCACGTCCGAAGAACATACCTGCCAGAGTAACGATGAATGGCTGGATATCCAGATAAGCTACCAGGAATCCCTGAACAACACCAAAAGCAACACCAATAAGCAGTGCAACTAAAACTGCTGCATATGCGTTCACACCTTTGTTCTCCATAAGGTCTGCAAGAACCATACATACAAGTGCAGTAACAGAACCTACGGAAATATCAATACCACCGGTGATCATAACGATTGTAAGACCACACGCAATAACCAGAAGACCCGCATTAGATACAAACAGGTTCAGAAACATCTGAGGTTTTGCAAAACCTTTATCAGCAAAAACAATCATACCTGCAACATACATTACTACAAATAATGCGATTGTGATCAGAAGCAGGAAGCCATTTCCCGTTATTTTCTTTTTCTGTACATTTGCTTTCATTACTTCTGACCTCCTTCTGCTGCCACACTTCTTTTAGCCTTTAAGTTGGCAATATATTTCTTAAATACATCACTCTGCAGTGTAACGATGATAACAACTACGATTGCCTTATAAACAGGAAGCTGGTCTGCTTTTACGTTCATCGCATAGAGTGTTGTGGTCAGAGCCTGAATAGTGTAGGCACCGATTACGGAACCGATCAGGCTGAATTTACCACCACCAAGGAAGTTTCCGCCAAGCGCAACTGCAAGGATGGCATCCATTTCCAGGTTAAGACCAATGTTGTTTGCATCTGCAGAGTAGATACGGCTGGATGCCACAATACCGGCAATACCAGCCAGTACACCACAGATAACATAGGTAAGGAATTTAATCATCGTAGAATTTAATCCCACAAGACGAGCTGCCTTTCCATTGATACCAACACTTTCAATGTAAAGCCCAAGAGCAGTCTTCTTCAAAATCAGGTACACAATAACAACTGTAATGATCGCAAAGAAAATAGGTGTAGGAATCGGGCATTTTCCAATATATCCACCAGCCATCTTAAAAGAATCCACACGAATATAAGTAATCTGTCCGTTTGTGATCAGCTGAGCAATACCACGACCGGCTGTGTAAAGGATCAGAGTTGCAACCATTGGCTGAATATTCAGCTTGGAAACCAGAAATCCATTAAATGCACCACATAATGCAGATGCAAGAAGTGCTGCGATAACAGCCAGGATCACAGGATTCTGGTAATCATTTACAGAAACCTGTCCGCCGGAAAGAATCTGACAGCAGACAGCCGCTGCAACTGCCATGATTGCACCAACACTGATATCCTGTCCACCGGAAGCTGCTGTTACCAGTGTCATACCGATTGCAAGGATAACCAGCTCTGAAGCACGGTTAATAACATCAACAATGTAACCATAGAGTACACCGTTTCGGATTGATACATTAAAGAAATCCGGTGTTCTGATCACATTCAGCAAAAGTACTGCGATCAGACACACAATAGGAAGAAACAGACGTGCACTTGTTATTTTCTTTAATTTACTCTTATTCATTATTTATCGTCACCTCCGGCAATAGCTTTCATAACTCCGCTCTGGGAAAGTTCATCCTCTTCCAGCTCCCCTACCTTCTGGCCATCACGAAGAACTGCCATACGGGAGCAGGTGCGGAGCATTTCCTCAACCTCTGAGGAGATAAATGTAACTGCGATTCCCTGATCCGCAAGATCAAGAACCAGTTTCTGAATCTCTGTCTTAGTACCGATATCAATACCTCTGGTCGGCTCATCCAGAATCAGATAATCTGGATTAGTCAGAAGCCATCTTCCAAGGATAACCTTCTGCTGGTTACCACCGGACAGACTCTTAATCGGGGTTTCACGACTTGCTGTCTTAATCTGCAGTAATTTAATATACTTATCAGCAGCATCCTCCATTTCTTTCTTGCTTAATGGATGGAACATACCGCGTTTAGCCTGGAGCGCTATAATAATATTTTCTCTTACAGAAAGATCTGCAATAATACCTTCTGCCTTTCTGTCTTCCGGAAGATATGCCATACCAAGTTTCATGGCATCCAGCGGAGTATTGATCTTTACTTCTTTTCCTTTTACTTTTAAAGTTCCTGTATCAGCTTTATCCGCCCCATAAATTGCACGAACCAATTCAGAACGTCCGGAACCCAGAAGTCCGGTAAGACCAATAACCTCACCTTTATTGATGGTAATATCAAACGGTTTGATCGTTCCCTTATGAGATAATCCTTTTGCCTCGATTACAGGTTCTGCATCTGTGATTCTCTTGTCTTTATGATCGCCTTTAATATCTGCAAGATCATCAAAATCCTTACCCATCATCTTGGCAACCAGCATTACTCTCGGAAGATCTTTCGTCTCATATTCCCCAACAAGTTCACCATTACGAAGAACTGTAATCCTGTCGCAGACTGCATATACCTGCTCAAGGAAATGCGTAACAAAGATAATACCTACACCTTCGTCACGAAGTCTTCTCATAAGTACAAACAGCTTTTCAACTTCATCATCATCCAGTGAAGATGTCGGTTCATCGAGAATCAGTACCTGGCACTTCATGTCCACTGCACGGGCAATTGCGATCATCTGCTGAATCGCAATGGAACATTCATCCAGCATCTGTGTTGGCGGCACATGAATGTCCAGGCTCTCAAGAAGTTTTCCTGAGCGCTCATTCATCTGCTTCCAATCAATCATTCCCATCTTTCTCGGTTCTCTGCCAATAAAAAGGTTCTCAGCTACAGTCAGGTTGGGACAAAGGTTTACCTCCTGATATACTGTACTGATACCATTTGCCTGCGCTTCCTGAGGCGAGTGGTTAATAATGGCATTACTGTTTCCAGCCATATGAATTGTTCCACTTTCAAATTCATGTACACCGGTCAGCACCTTAATCAGTGTTGATTTACCTGCACCATTCTCCCCCATCAGTGCGTGGATTTCGCCCTTTCGAAGGGTAAAGTCCACATGGGAAAGGGCACGGACTCCTGTAAAGTTTTTGCTGATATCACGCATTTCCAATACTACATTTTGTTCCATATTCTTTCCACCTGCTTTCTAAACTGGTTTACCCCTCATTTACTGAAAAGCTTCAGTAAAGCGGGTATCTGTAAATCATTTCGGCATAAAGAGAGCGTGATTCATAAATCCGGGTTTCTCCGAATTATGAACCACGCTCCGGATTGTTTATATTTCTTCTATTACACGTCTATTATATGTTGTCAAAAATTAGTATGCACGTCCGTCAATAATTTCCTGTGTGATAGGTGTTACGTCATATTCGCCCTCTTCATCAAGACTGTTTACAGCTTTAACTTTATCAACTGTATCATCTGTAGCAAAGATTTCTTCATCTACATAGTTCAGTTTTTCAACTTCTTCACCAGCTTCAAGAGCTTTGATCAGTTCTTCTGCACGTGGTCCGTGTAATGGGTTACACTCAACATCGCATGCAATCTTGCCGGCTAATGTATCTGTTAAACCAGCATTTGTTGTATCAAAAGACATAACCATGATTTCACCGTTTGCGATATCAGATCCTACTGTTTTACCAGCTGCTTCGATAGCATCGATAGCACCGAATGCTTCGTTATCGTTCTCGCAGTATACAACATTAATATTGTCATACTGTTTCAGCATGGACTCCATAACTTCCTGTCCTTTAGCCTGTGTGAATTCACCGGACTGCTGAGCAAGTAAGTTCCATCCATAGTTGTCAACACCTTCTTCAAGGCCTTTAGAACGTCCAATCTGAGCTGTAGATCCGATTGTACCCTGGATATCAACGATGTTAACATCTTTTGCATCGATTCCCTTAGCTGTTGTGTATGCATTCAGCCATTCAGCTGCTTTTCTTCCTTCGAGTAAGGAGTCAGTTCCGATCCATGTTGTATATAAGCTGTCATCAGATACATCAACCATACGGTCTACGATGATTACAGGAATATCAGCATCTTTAGCTTCCTGAAGAACTGTATCCCAACCTGTCTCTGTTACAGGAGCTAAAAGAATGTAATCAACTTCCTGCTGGATGAAGTTACGGATTGCTGTTAACTGGTTTTCCTGTTTCTGCTGTGCATCGTCGAAGATTAATTCATATCCGTTCTCTTCGCTGAATGTGGATTTCATGGATTCTGTATTAGCTGTACGCCAGTCAGATTCAGCACCTACCTGTGAGAAACCAACTGTGATTGTGTCGTCCGCTGCTGCTACACCCACTGCCGGAACAACGCTCATACCGCATACCATTGTTGCTGTTAATAAAGCTGACACGATTTTTTTCTTCATTTTGTAAATCCTCCCGATTCATTTAAGATGTCTTTATTATAGTAAAAATCCAGGAAAATTCCATAGAATATTTTCCGCAAAAAGTTTATTCTTCTATCATATTTTGTTCATAATTTATACAAAGTTTATTTTTTTATTGCGGAAGTTGGATTTTTTATTGTGCATTATAAATACAGAAATAAATTATCAACTTTCTTTTATATTCACTTTGCACAATCCAGCATTAGTCGACATAATTCATACATTCCATTATTTGGCAGACCTTCGTAAGTCTCTATCAGCAGGCCATAAAACTGTTATTGGATATGAATAAACAATAAAATAATTGACTTTATCCACCTGAATACATAACAAAAGCTGCATATCTGTTAAGATTCTTAACTTCATGCAGCTTTTTCTTTGTTTATCTTGAATTGTTATCCAGGTTAATTTTTTTCGCCATATACACTTCCATAACCGTACCTTCTCCCTCTGTAGAAGAAATCTTCAGTCCATAACCCGGACCATAATAAAGTACAATTCTCTCTGACACCGCAGCAAGTCCGAACCCGGCACGTTCACCGGTGCGGATGGCTTCCTGTACTTCATAAAGACGTTCCGGTGTCATTCCCTGACCATTGTCAGTCACTCTCAGCATCATATCATCTCCCAGATTGAATCCTTCAATAAGAATCTTACCTTTTCCACGCTTATTCTTAATTCCATGATAAAGAGCATTCTCCGCTAACGGCTGCAAAGTAAGCTTCGGCACCATCACTTCATCCAGTTCCGGCGGAATATTAATCTCAAATTCCATAATATCCCTGTATCTTGACTGCTGAATCTCCAGATAACTCAATGTGTGGCGTTTCTCTTCCGACAGCGGAATGATATCCTTCCCCTTCGAAAGCGAAGTGCGGAAAAAAACAGACAGACTTGTGATCATATCCACTGCATCCTGCTGCATACCACCCTCCACCAGCCACACAATAGTGTCCAGTGTATTATACAGAAAATGCGGATTTACCTGTGCCTGGATCAGCTGCAGCTCCGTCATATGCTGTACCTCCTGCTCCTTACGCACATTCTCAAGAAGCCCTTCAATCCTTCCTGCCATCTTTCTGGTACCGGCATCAAGCTCCTGGATTTCAACACTGTCGGCAGATACTACATTAATAGTTTTGTACTCTCCTTTTCCAACCTTCTTAATATTATGGAGAATTTCAGAAATCGGTTTGGTAATGCTGTATGTCAGACGGAAAGAACGCCGCAACAGAATAGCCGTAGCAACCAAAATCGCCGCACACATAGTGATGATCGTCAGACGTACATTTCCAGCCAGTTGAGACTCTATCTGCACCAGTTCCGTCGCCTCCTGATAAATATAATTCTGCATTTCTTTCTCAAAGAGCGTGGTCAGGATTTCTGTATTATTTGCCACAAATTCCTGTCGTTCCTGATAATTCTTTATCTCAAGAAGCTGATTCATCCGTTTCTTAAGATTCTCCAGATAGTTAGTCAGATATTTCAGAGAACGCAGGCTTTCCTTCTTTGATGTGGTTTTCTTCAGACTCTCCACAGTACTGATTGCCTTGTCTACCTGCTCTGTCGGCAGCCCGTCCTTACCTTTTCGCCCGATAGTCACATAATAGATATCCATATCCACTTCATCTTTAAAGCTCATATCATTATTGGAATTTCTATAGTTTGCATTATATTCCGAACTCACCGCCAGATTATTAGACAACTGATTATATTCATTTGTATAATGCCAGAAAAAAACAAGAAGCACTATGATCAGAATTGTCATAGGGATCATAGTGCTCAGAAGCATCCACTTCATCTTTGTTTCCAGCTTCTCCTGTTTCTGCTTCATGAATCAGACTTCTCCTCTCGTCTTACGATACTCACTCGGAGTCATTCCCTGAGTTTTCTTAAAAAGATAGCTGAAGTAATGCGCATCCTTATATCCCACTTCCCCTGCAATCTCACTGGAACGTTTGGAAGTACAGCGAAGCAGCTCCTTTGCCTTGTCCATACGAAGCGAAGTCAGATACTCAATAAATGTCTGTCCCATATTCTGACTGAAAAGCGCACTGAAATGATTGGCACTCACATTCGCCGCATGCGCCACTCTATTCAGAGAAATCTCTTCATCCATATAATGTCCATCTATAAAATCTATTGCCTGCTTCAACACACTTCTGTTCTGACTGCCTGCATTTTCATCACGGATTGCAATGGCCCGTTTCAAGACTTCCTCTGCATATGCAACAGAAGCTTCTGTAGACTGGCTTGTCTTCTTCACAACATCATCTGTCTCTTCTCTGGACAATTCCGTATCATCATATCCAATTTTCTTAAGAAATGACAGTACAGAAAAACGCACATTCAAAACCACATAATTACGGAACACCAGTGATTTCATCGGTTCCCTGCCAATAGCATGGAAATAATCATGGACAAAACTGTCTACTTCATCTTCCAGACCACTGCTTAAAAATTTCTGAAGGATTTCCGGATTCAGGGCATTGATATTCACATTCTTAAGCTGAACAGCTTCTGTTTTTGAAGTGTCTGCTGAATTCTCCTTTACCTGCTCAAGCATATTGTAATAAAGAATATGCCCGTCATACAGATAACGGAATGCATAAGTTCTTGCAGCCGTGTGATAACTCTGCTTAATTCTGCTCAGACGGTCTGCCTCCTCGCCGACTGCCACAAACCAGTCCACATTTGCTCTGGTTTCTTCCATGATCTTCTGAATTGTTTCCACACATTCGCATGTATTCTTCTTTATCGTATCTCGCTGCCCCTTGACCAGAATCGCATAACTGAACACCTGATGTCTGAAAAGCATCGCAACCGGATGACTGAGGAAATAATTCTCAATCTTCTTATGTACTTCTGCCTCCCAGTCTGAATATCCTTCCGACGAATTACAACTGCTGTCTGAAGCATCCGGTGTAAAAATCAGAATATTATAAGCCTCTGCCACAATATCAAGATTCAAACGATCTGCTCTCCGATAAATCTCTTCCAGATCAAAGTCCGCTCTCACCAGAGATTCAAAGAAATCACGGCTCGCATTCCTCTCATACTCCTGCATCTCCAGTTTGAATTTCTCATAATATTCCTTCTGCGTCTTCTCATGTTCATAACGATTATGAATCTCCTCCAAACGCTCAATAAATGCATTCTTAGTAATTGGTTTCAGCAGATAATCCTCCACACCAATATTGATTGCCTGCTTCGCATAGTTAAAGTCATCATAGCCACTAAGAATCACAATCTTAATGTCCGGCAACTCCTTCTTCACCAATTTACATAATGTCAGACCATCCATAAACGGCATCTTAATATCAGTGATCAGAAGATCCGGTTTGCTCTTTAATATCAACGGCAGTGCCATCTCCCCATCAGATGCTTCTCCTGCCAGTTCAAATCCATACTGCTCCCAGGGAATCATCTTCTTAATCATCTCCCTGATCACAACTTCATCCTCTACCAAAAAAGTTTTTAACATTTCACTCCTCCTGTAAATCTCCGCCACATATAACTCCCATCTAAATCTGATATAACTTTAATACATGTTGAATTATCAGGCAAGTTATTTTTAACAATAAAATGCTTCACACACTTCCTTTCACAGCCAATCAACAGCGCGAAGCCGCATCTCTCTTCGGGTGAATTTGAAGGGGGATTAGTAACTCTTAGACTGGGGAAATTTGCGTTATGAAGAAAAATAGCAACTTGTCTGAGCGAAGTCGGAGGCGGAGCGAGTTTTGCATTTTTCTTCATGCCCTTAGCAGATTTTCCCAGCCTTAGAGTTACTTATCCCCCGGAACTGAACCCGAAGAGAGATGCGGCTTCGCGCGTCCCCTTTCAAAGACGAGAAAGTTCCCCATCCGGACAGGGGATGACCGGACAGGGAACTTTCTCTGATAACTTTGGCTAAATTTTGAGTTAATATTTTTTCTTATTATTAAGTTACTTATTTTTTACAGGAAATAATTCCTCTGCTTTCGGTGCCCAATGCTCTGCATAAGCATCACACTTCGCACAGAGATGCTCCACAGACTCCGGAGATTGCAAATCTGTAGATTTCGCACCGGATTCTTCAACCATCTTACGAAGCTTCTGCGGATTCTCAAGCATCGGGCATGGACGAAGCATATTTTCATTAAACGGCTGACCGTCATGATATGCCATGAAGATCGGACTCTTCAATGCTTCCAGCAGAGTATTTTCATAAATATTTGCATTAGAATAATGGATAAATACACATGGGTCTACATCACCATTCGCATTGATATGAAGGTAACGTCTTCCTCCTGCAATACATCCTCCGACATACTGCGCATCATTCTGGAAATCCATTCCAAAAATAGCTTTTGTAGAACGGTACTCTCTGATCTTGTGATACATCTTCTCACGCTGCTGTGGATTCGGCATTAATTCTACTACAGCGTCATTACCTGTCGGCATATAATGGAAAAACCATACAAATAATGCACCACAGTCAATAATGTGATCAAAAAATTCCTCGCTGCTTACACTGTCCACATTTGCAGAAGTATAACAGGTAGATACACCAAACGGAAGTTTATGAGCTTTCAGAAGTTCCATTGCATGCATAACTTTCTGATATACACCTTCTCCACGACGTCCGTCGTTTGCTTCCTCAGAACCTTCCAGGCTGATTGCCGGAACAAAGTTCTTAACACGAAGCATTTCCTGGCAGAACTCTTCGTCAATCAGTGTACCATTTGTAAAGGAAAGGAATTCGCAGTCCGGATATTTCTCACAGATACGCATCAAGTCCTTCTTGCGTACCAGCGGTTCACCACCTGTATATATGTACATATAAGTTCCCATTTTTCTGCCCTGCTCTACAATAGAACAGATGGTGTCAAAATCAAGATTCAGTTTGTGACCATACTCTGCTGCCCAGCATCCTGTGCAGTGCAGATTACAGGCACTTGTAGGATCAAGAAGGATTGCCCATGGAACATTGCAGTTGTTTTCTTCTGCTGTTTCTTCCTGAAGTGCACTTCCTTTTAAGCTGGCATTGATGATAAAATTTGTAAAGAATGCTTCACGTACTCCCGGATCCAGCTCATAAATCCTCAGGATCAGTTTATACCAGTTGCTGTCCTTATTCTGGATTGCATTACGGATTGCATTTCTCTGTGACTCATACCAGCCATCCGGTACAAATTTATCTACAAGTTCCATCAGTTTCGGTATATTTACTTCCGGGTCCTTCTCCAGATAACCCAGACCTGTCTTAACTGCTGCTGCAAGTGCAGCCTGTTTTGCTTTGTCCATTAATTTCATGTGATTGCTCCTCCTTGTTGTAATGTGATATATATAAACACCTGTGTATCAGGTATATTTTTATTATTTTATCAATATTCATCCATATCTATGATATCCTGTTTCTGGTTTTTAATAATTTTTACAGTGTAAATCGCCACACAAAGATTCAGAATTCCCTCAAACAGAACCGAAACACCAACCAGGATCATCATGATCTCTGCTGCCTCAAACGGCCTTATCAAAAGTAAAAATCCCAGAACACCGGTCAGAATCGCTACCAGGAGAATCCTCCACCAGAGATTCAGCCCGAATTTCTTTGCATCTATCGACATCTGAATTTTAAATAATGCATCCGCAAGGATCAGAAGTCCAAAGATTCCAAAGATCAGATTCACCACTACGTTCCTGCGTACTATAATAATAATTCCTACTGCTGCCAGCAGCACTCCAAAGGCAAGATCAAACTGAAATGCCAGACAATAGATATCTCTGGAAAAATATCCCAGAATCTTTATCAATCCGTATACAATAAGCATAATCCCTACTGCTGTACAGAAAACTGCCATCGAACAATCCGGCCAGATAATCAGACAGGCACCCAGAACCATAAATAATACAGACATAATAATATAACCATTCTTGGCTAATTTTAACTGCTTCAGTGCATCCATCCTATTGCTCCTCCCTTCTGAAATATACCCGAACCTGTGACTGTCAGGCTCTTGTTTTCATCTCTTTATGGTTGCTATTATAGCTGTGATTTTTTTAACAATAAATAGACAAAAAAAAGCCCATGTCCAAAAAACAGACATAAGCTTAATTTTGTATAATATGAAAATTAAAGGAATTACCTATAACGCTTCTCTCAGATAATACATTTAAGAGAATTGCTATAATAAATATCAGGAACAACAGGTATTTTCACTCTATTCTGATCTGTTCAATACCGCATGTAGCTCCGGGTGCTTTTCAAAAAGCCGGGAAGCCTGACGCATTTCTTCTCCAAAATCAGATTTCAGATTATTATCCAGCCACTCCATCAGAAATCCCATAAACAGACACTTATAATATTGAATCAGAATCCGGATTTCTCCCTCATCAAGATCAAACTGATCTGCATTTTTCCGAAAATATTCCATAATAATATAGTTGGAAATCTCATTCATATAAAAAAGGAACGTATCTTTTTTCACTGATCTGTAAACATTAAACATAACCTTTCTGTTATTTCTCACCAGATCTGCCATTTCTTCCATACATTCCAGAATAGAGGCTCTGTCCTGTGGGTGTTCCAGAATCTCATCCCACTTCTTTTTCAAAATAAACTCCACTACATCCGGAATATCCTTAAAATGATAATAAAAAGTATTTCTGTTTACACCACATCGTTCCACGATATCCTTCACCGTAATCTTAGACATGGGCTTTTCATCCAGCAATTCTGTAAAAGTCTTTGCAATAATTTCCTTTGTAAAACCTGACATATTATCCTTTCCTCATCACTCTTAACACTGTTCTAATCATCAGTAACACTTTTCCTCTGAACAGCCCGCTCCGCATTAAAAAAGTCCACAGATAACCACTTTTATAAAGCAATTATCACTCATCTTTCGCAGGTTCTGAGTATTTTCATAATTATGCCATAAAGGATATAGTTTTGCAAGCGTTCCCAAAATTGGTCTTACCTATTCGGAATCAGCACAATTTCTTTAATTTCAAAATTATCCGCACCATAATAAAATTTGATATAGTGATTATGACCAAATTCCATATTCAGGATGCGGCTTTCTTCTACCCATTTTCCATTGGTCCCCTGTACTGAAACAGTCATCTTATGAATATTATCCAAAAATACAGAAACTGGAAGCTGAGCCAGCTCACCAAGATCAGATTTCAAAGTAAACTTCATTGTGAAATCACCCATGAACTCGTTAGTCACAGCAATCACATCTGCCTTTCCCTTTGCAGGATGTAATAATGCACCGTCAATTACAATTTTCTGTGTCACCGAATCACTTTCAATACTTACCAGACTTCCGGCATCCACATCGTCCTCTTCCTTTGTATTCATAGCCTCCAGTTCTTCTTTACATATTCTGTCTGTCAACAATAAAACAGAAGGACTTTTTAACAGAAATCCCAGGATATTGGCTGCATTCCTCTGCAATTCTCCCACAGTAATTTTTCCTGCATGAAGCATTTCCTCCACATCGTCATTCTCCGGATTGGACTTCGCATCACTCACTACCATATAAATATCATTCTGGGCAGCTACCATAGGAGCTTTCGCAGTTACCTCTGCCTGATGACCCTCATAATTGGACTTCGCCCACCAGTCAGTCATGACAATACCCTGAAATCCCCACTCTTTTCTCAGAATGGTTGTACACAGATCATAGCTACCTGCAGTCCAGAGCCCATTTACACTTCCATAAGTAGTCATTACAGAACGTGCACCCCCCTCCTTTACTGCAATCTCAAATCCCTTCAGATAGATTTCTCTCAGACATCTCTCAGACATAACAGAATCAGAAGTACTTCGTCCCACTTCCTGATTATTTCCACAGAAATGCTTAATCGTACTTCCAATTCCGGATTTAGCCATTGCCTTCACCTGAGCCGCACAAATTCTTCCTGTGAGAAGCGGATCCTCAGAAATATATTCAAAATTTCGACCATTCAGTGGATTCCTGTGAATATTCATACCTGGTCCCAGCAGGGAATCAATCTTATTTAGTCGAAGTTCCCTCCCTGTCATTTCATACAGCTCACCCACAAGCTCCGTATTAAAAGTACAGCCCAGCAAAGTTCCATTTGGCAGAGAAAACGCTTTCGTACCGCAATCCATACGAATCCCTGACGGCCCATCCGCGCAGCATCCCACCGGGATTCCAAGAGCCTTCAAAGACTCTGTCACACCGCCAAATGCAGCTGCAGTTCCAGCAGTGACCTTTGGACTGCACATTCCTTCACCGCGGAACATGGCAATCAGATCCGCCTCACTGATCTGTGCCACAAACTCATCCATAGAAACTTTTTTATCCAGTACATCTGCCAGCTTATAGCCTTTATCTCCCGTATACTCCAGAGTCTTCGGCATTCTTTCCTCTCTGCGTTTATGTGGATCTGCTGTGCGGACAGGAACCTCTTCTGTTACTGCCTGATAAGTTCCATCCGCTCTCAGAACGGCTTTCATTCTCCGGAATTTCTCAATCGGTGCATATGCCTCCTGTAACTGTTCTATTACACGTAATTCTTCTTTGTAAATTCCTGCTGATTTCGCACTTCTTACATCACTGCCTGCAAAAATTTCATAAGTTCCCTCTTCCAGAACATAACAGGATTTGTGTCCTGTCACTCCACTGTCATCATAAGAGGCCATATCATATTTGGGAATGATGATAACAAGTTCTTCTTTTTCACCCGGTGCCAGTTCCCGGGTTTTTGCAAATCCGATCAGCTTTCTTGCCGGATTTCCAAGTTTACCCTGCGGTGCTTTTACATAAACCTGTACAACCTCTTTGCCCCTCACATCACCGATATTGGTAACCGTCGCAGCCACTGTGAGTTCATCCTCAGTATTCTTAAAAATCTCCGCCTTTGTCTCAAAATTCGTATAGGACAAACCATATCCAAACGGATACAGCACCTTATCCTTCGCAAATGTCTCAAAATAACGATAACCCACATAAATATCTTCCTTATAATAATTCTTATATGGATCACCAAAATTCTCCGTAGACGGATAATACTCAATCCTCTCAGCAATGGTATCTGTCAGCTTCCCACATGCACACACTTTACCGGTCAGCACATCAGCCACACCATTGCCACCTTCCTGACCACCCTGCCATGCATACAGCACAGCCTGAGGATGATATTTCTCCACCCAACTCATATCAATAATATTTCCAACATTCAGCACCACAACTGTGCACTTACTCACCTCACAGACCCGGCAGATCAAATCCTCCTCCGTCTCCGTCAGACAATAGCTTCCCGGATTCGTATTATTATCCTGATCTTCACCTGCAGTTCTTCCTATAATAATAAGCGAAACATCGTTGCTACGTGCGCAGTCCAGCATTTCCTCTGTAACTTCCATCTCTTTCTGAGACCATGGAACACGACCCCATCCCTGACCTTCATCATAAGGATTCTCTTTAATCCAGTTTGCATAAATACCCAGCAGTTTCTCATCCAGTTGAATCTCTTTACACTCCTTCAGCGCATCCAGAATTCCCACTACATATCTCGTATTCACCAGACCGCCGGAACCAAGTCCGCTTTTATAATAATGAAATGCCATGCGGCCAAAAACAGCCACACTCTCTCCCTCTCTCAAAGGAAGTGCCTGCTTCTCATTCTCCAGAAGTACACATCCCTCTGCGGCTGCCTGTCTCGCCAGTGTTGCATATTTCTCTAAATCCAATTTATAATCGTTCATGTTTTATCCTTTCTTTCTGAGAACAACATCTCTCAAGCGATGCAATGATCGTTCCGACCGTTTTTCCCCAATACTTTCTATTCCCCATCTTATCAGAAAAAATCTTTGCTGAAAACACTAAATATTTACAGGAAAATAATCCACCTTTCCTTCAAAACATCTTCAGCCTTTTACGGCACCAAGCGCGATACCTTTGGTAAAATATCTCTGTAAAAACGGATACAGGCATAAAATCGGTAGCATTGCAACAAACGCTATTGCCATTCTGACAGATGCAGATGGAATATCTGCAATTGCAACAGTTGACGCACCAGAAGCATTCTGTGTCAGTGCTGTCAAATCTGAAATCATCTTATTCAGAAGGTTCTGAATGCCATATAACTTCGTATCTCTAATATAGTACAGACCATTTGTCCAGTCATTCCAGTATCCTAATCCGGAAAGCAGACCCATGGCAATAAGAATGGGTTTACCCAGTGGCAATACAATTTTGAAAAAAATCTGGAATTGACTTGCACCGTCAATCTGAGCTGCTTCAAAAAGTGCATCCGGAATACTGGTTGCAAAGAATGTACGAATCAGCATAACATTCATGGCACTCATCAGAAGTCCCGGCACAATATATGCAAGCAGTGTGTTATTGATATGGAAAATTCCTGTATACATGAGATATGTAGGAACCAGTCCACCATTAAATAACATTGTAAAAAATATGTAGAAATTCAGGATTCTTTTTCCTGGAAGATTTTTCAGGGAAAGCGGATACGCCAACAATGCAGACATTGCCACATTAATACTGGTTCCTATTACAGTGACCAGTATTGTAATTCCATATGCCCTGAATACATTTGCAGCATTATCCCAGATAAACTTATAGGCATGAATACTGAACTCTTTTGGAAAAAAGGAATATCCATCTCTAACCAGAGCACTTTCAGAGGTAATAGATGACATAAATAACAAGATAAACGGCAATACAATACAGATTGTAACCAGTATCATGACCGTATGTGCCAATCGTTCAAATCTTTTTGCACTTTTGCTTCTAACCATTTTTTACCTCCTAGAACATTGCATTTTCAGGGCTTAATTTGCGCACAACCACATTTGCCAGCAGTACACAGGCAAATCCGACAATGGACTGATAAAAGCCTGCCGCTGAAGCCATTCCGATATTTCCGGACTGAAGCAGTGCCCTGTATACATAAGTATCGATTACATTGGTGGTATCATAAAGCTGACCGGAATTTTGTGTAACCTGATAGAATAATCCAAAATCAGAATAGAAAATTCTTCCAATGTTTAACAGTGTCAAAGTGATTACAGACGGCATGATCGATGGAAGTGTAATGTATCGGATCTGTTTCCACTTTGAAGCTCCATCCAGTTCTGCAGCCTCATAAAAAGAAGGATCAATTCCGGAAATACTGGAAATATAAATCAGGCATCCATATCCTACACCTTTCCATGTATTTACGATAACCAGGATCACAGGCCAATATTTGGATTCTGAATACCAATTAATTGCTTCTTTCCCGAAAAACGGAAGAATTGTCTTATTCAGCATTCCATTGTCCCCACTGAAAAAGGCAAAAGTGATATAACTTACAATTACAATAGACATAAGAAACGGCAGTAAAATTGCACTTTGATAAATTGTTTTGCATGCCTTGCTCCGAATATCACAGATAAAGATGGCAAATGCAATTCCCAGAATCAGGTTGATGATAATAAATACAATATTATAAAGCAACGTATTTCTTGTAATCGTCCACGCATCATTAAACAGATAAGTAAAATTGCTGAGACCGGCCCATGGGCTGCCAAAGATTCCATCTACCACGTTGTAATTTTTGAAAGCAACCACAAGTCCTGCCATCGGCATATAATTATTGATAAAAAGATAAATCAGCCCCGGTGCCATCATCAGATAAAGCGGTGCCCATCTTTTAAATTTTGCTTTTTTCATAAATTTTCCTTTCAATTATCTGGAATATAACAGGGGATGCATAGCGGCATCCCCTGTCTGTGTTATTTATTCTCTTCCAGCCACTTGTCCAGCTGTTCCTGTTTGGTGCTGATCACTTTCTCAATTCCTGCTTTCTTCAGTTCCTCAATAAATTTCGGAAGTGTTTCTTCAGGATCTACTGTACCAGAACCAAGAGCAGCTGCATATTTTGCTTTTACATTACTCAGTGCAGCCAGTTCGTTTGCAACACTTGTAGAATCATAGGTAAATCCGAATGCTTTTGATTTGATTGCACTCTCATTCAGTGCCTTTGTTTCATCCCAGATATCTGGTGAATCACCCTCCCAGATATGCATTTTAAACTGGTCAAATAACTGCCATCCTTCTGCCAGATGATACGTGTTGCTGTCATCTTTTCCATCCGGATAGTTAATGATATTATTTTCAGCATCTACAACTTCGTAATCAACACCTTCTTCCCCCCAGTTCAACAGGTTCAGAATATCTGCATTTCCATATAAATAATCCAGACACTGCATTGTTTTATCTTTATCAGCAGAACTTGAACTGATGCCATAAGTCAGGTAAGAAATTTGTGCAGTGCCAGCCCATGGTTCGGAAATCGGAGCAATCTCCATCTCTGTTCCGCAAAGTAAAGCGGCACGGGTATCATATCCTGGTTTGTTTGGTGCAAGGTAAGAAAAAGCGGCACCTGCTTTTACCTGATTCTCCGCACTCTCTGTTGTGGTTGCAGCATCTTTGGACAAATAACCTTTTTGCTGCCAGTCATACATTGTTTCTACAAACTCTTTATATTCATCTGTCTCATAATAATCTACAACTGTCGTGTCCTGACCATGATCCATCAATACACCAAATCCATCAGTAAGTGTATCATTCATTTCATATTTGGTATCCGGTGTTGCACTGTTATTGCTTGCCATCATGACCATATCTGGATATTTTTCTTTCACAGTTGCATAAACGTCAGTCAAATCTTTATAATCTGTGATAGAAGATACATCAATTCCACACTCATCCAGAATATCTTTTCGCATAATAACAGATGACTGGCAGAACCATTCGCGTCCTGTTGTCACACCGTATACATAATTTCCGATATTTGCTGCTTTCGCAGTATCACCAAGCAGTTCTTTAATATTATTGCCATATTTGTCGATATATTCAGACATGTCAATAACCTGCTTCGCATTCACCATGGAATTAACCTGTTCCACCAGGATTGGTACAATGTCCATCTTTTCTCCACCGGATAGAATCAGCTTCATTGTTTCCGCATAGGCACCCCAGCTGATCGGTTCGATATCGAGTTCCATATTGATATCTTTCTTCATAATCTCATTGATTTTCTTCTCGATGCGATCTGTATCTTCCTCCTTATCTCCAATATAAGCCATTGTAACTGTATAAGTCTCATCAGAAGAATCTTTAGCCTCTTTTGAACCGGAATCACCACAGGCAGTCAGCCCCATAGAAGCCAGTACCATAGCCATTCCCGCTGCAATCACTTTCTTATTCATCCTTTTACCTCAATTCTTTTCCTTTTTAATTTTTTTTGATGTATACATCTCTCTGTCTGATGTTTCTCATTATACAGATTTTCCAGTATTTTAATAGTAAAATAACGACCTCACACTTTCCGAAATCCGATTTCTTTTTTCATAGCTTGTCTCTTTTGTTGTATCAAAAGGTCGGAATATTGTTATCTTTTTATCGGATTTTTGTTATAATTGTTTTCATCATAATGATTTTATAATATTTCAGGAGGTATTTATATGTATTCCAGACATCGTGTTGCCGGATACTCCATTGATCATGTCATAAAATTTTTGTTTTTTCTGCTGGTTCCGGTTGTAATCCTGGATATCATGATCAGCTGTTTTGTCATTTTTTCCATGCGTTCCCAAAGTATTCAGTCCCTGCAAGATACAACATCCCTTTATGCTTCGCAAATCGACACCGCACATATTTCCATCAATCGCTATTTAATCCGGCTCCTGACTGAAAATGACGATGCAGATACTCTGTTGGAAACACAGGACAAACTGGAATTCATTTCATCCGCAGAACGAGTTCATAATAATATTGATATTTTTCTGGAATCTTTTGAAAAGGGATATCAGATTTTTCTATATAATTCAGAGAATGAACGGATGTATCGTCCTACAGAAATTTTTCAGACACTTACTCAGAATCAGCTCGTACTGCTGAACAAGCATCTGATCCAAAAAATAACTGCGCCCAAAACAAGTTTCTACACGGATGCCTGGGAAGTACTAATGCTCGGAAAGAACGTATATTTTTACAAATCCTTTCATACAGGCTCCCACTACGCCTGCTGTTTTATTCCTGCTGACAATATCATTCAGCCACTAAAAAACATAATTAAAGAAAAAGACGGTTTCATTTCTCTTACCTCGCAAAACGGAACCGTACTTACTAATAAAGAACTGCTGAAGCAACACCATATTGAATTTTCAAGAAAAAGCAATTCCGATTCTTACGAGACCTATAATAAGGGAAATAATCTGATTATCAGCGGTGCTCTGATTATGGGTGCTTTTTATCCTCAGATTATTCTCAGCAAATTCAGGGCTTATGAAAAAATAATCCTGCTTCAGTTTATTCTTGCACTGGCAGTCCTTCTGGTCGCAGTTATCCTGTTTACTTCCATTTTCTATATGAAGAAACACGTTCTGACTCCGATCAAACTCTTTTTAGAAAATCTGGCACATCTGGATGATTCTGCAGAAACCATCAATTTAAAAGACACCAATCTTCTCGAACTTGAGCAGGCGAACTCCCAGTTCAAAAATCTGATGCGCCAGATCAAAAAACTGAAAATTGACATTTACGAAAAAGAACTGGAAAAACAAAAAACAATGATGAATTATCTTCAGCTACAGATACGTCCTCACTTTTTTCTGAACTGTCTGAATACCATTTACAGTATGGCACAGACGCAGCTTTACGAAGAGATCATGAAAATGTCTATGATTACTTCCAACTATTTTCGATATATTTTCCAGAACACCCAGGATCTTGTTCCTGTAAAAAATGAACTGGAACATATAAAAAATTATATGGAAATCCAAAAGATGCGTTACGGAGATACGTTCTCCTATGAAATTCACGCAGAAGAAGGTACAGAAAACATACGAATCCCACCAATTCTGATCCAGACCTTTATAGAAAACGCCATCAAACACTCCAATACTTTTGATGAACCCATAATCATACGCACAGACATCGCCTGGATGACTGCCGGCGGAAATTCACATGAAAATATTCAGATTCAGGTCATGGACACTGGATGCGGATTCTCGGAAGACATCCTGCAATCCCTAAATTCTGCTATTCCTCTGGAACCTCAAAATGGTCACCGTATTGGAATTACCAATGCCATCCAACGTCTGAATCTGCTGTACGGTCAGGGAGAAGCGGTCATTACTTTCTCAAACCTCCCATCTGGGGGTGCCTGCGTAACCATCCTTCTCCCTGCAGTCTGATCCAATTCTCTGCCTAATTTATGAAAGGAAAGTTTTATGAACGTATTATTAGTTGATGATGACCGCTTTGTTGTAGCGGCCCTTGAGAAAAAAATAAACTGGGAGCAACTAACAGTCACAGAAGTACTCACTGCTTTCAATATCCGTCAAGCTCAGAAAATCATAGAAAAAAACTCCATCGATATCTGTGTTTGCGATATCGAAATGCCCGGCGGTTCTGGTCTTGATCTTCTTTCCTGGGTCCGGGAATCAGGAAAAGAAATACAATTTATTTTCCTGACCAGCTATGCGGATTTTGATTACGCAAAAAAAGCTATCGAACTGTCCTCCCTCGATTACCAGCTAAAACCTATAGACTTTGATACTTTATCCCATATTCTGGAAAAAGCAGTTTCTAAAGTCAGAAAGAATGCTGCGCTCACCCAGACAAAAGCAGACAGTCAGAAATGGAAAGATAATTACCGCTATATTGTAGATTTATTCTGGAAAGAACTTTTTGCCACCACTCTGTTTCGTGAACCTTCTCTTCTTGAAACAGAATTAAGAAAAAAAGATCTTTCCTATACAGCAGATGACCTCTTCATTCCTGTTTTGTTCCGGCTTTATCCACTCTCCGGCCAGATAATGCCCATGGAGTCTTCCATGGTAGATTTTTCTTTCCAGAATATTACAGCCGAAGCCTTTCAGAAATCCTGCATTCTCTATGAGTCTATAGTGATACTGAACACCTTTGAATACGTTGTCATACTTTCTGGATTGCAACTGGAACAAATCCGTCAGCCATTTACAGAAAATCTACTGACACTGTTCAAAAATCTTCAGAGTTTTCTGCACTGTGAAATTGCATGCGGCATTGCACCAGAGGTTTCCCTGACAGAACTGCCTGAAACTCTTACCAGACTACGTGAAATGAGAGAATCCAACCTTAACTCCGTAAATAAACCACTTTTTCTGCAAGATTTTGTTCCCAGCACAACTTCCTACATCCCTCCATCACTGGAAGTAATCAATACTTTTCTGGAACAAAAACAGGCAGACGCAGCTTTACAGAATATCGAAAATTACCTGTCCAAATACATTCAGGCCAGTGGTATCACCAAAAATTTTCTTCTGCATCTGAGACTTGATATCGAACAAATTGTTTTTTCCTATCTACATAAAAACGGAATCGAAGCACACACTCTATTTTCTTCAGAAGAAAGAGACGAACTGATCACAAAATCTCTGGACGCTGTACCATATATGTTTAATTATCTGCGCTATCTGATACAACGCGCCGTAGAATACAATAGCTTCATCAACGAAAAAGACTCCGTCGTTGATATTGTACTCAACTATATCCATCAGCACTACTCCGAAGATATCTCACGTACCATGCTGGCTGATATGGTTTATCTCAATCCAGATTATCTGGCACGACTTTTCAAAAAACAAACGCAGACCTCTATCATCAATTACATCACCACCTATCGGTTAGAAAAAGCAAAAGAGCTTCTGCTCAACCCTGACATCCCGGTTGGAACAGTTGCTTTGAAAGTCGGCTATGGAAATTATTCCTACTTTTCCAAACTGTTTAAAGATGTGGTCGGCTGCACCCCCAATGAATATCGAAAAAAATAAAAAGGTTCTTTCTACGGTATAATTTAGAGGGGCTGTCAAACTGACATCCCCTCTGTATCTATTCTATTTTATTCCTTATGCACTTTCAGAAATTTCATAGTAATTTCCGTTCCACTTCCTTCTTCACTTCTCAGCACAATACTTCCATTCAAAGTGCTGACCGCATGCTTCACAATAGAAAGTCCCAGTCCGGTACCTCCAATCTCTTTGGAATGACTTTTATCCACTCTGTAAAATCTCTCAAAAACTCTATCCTGATCTTCCTTTGGAATTCCCACACCTGTATCCTTGACTACAATCTGTATCTCATGTGCAGTCTGAGTCAGAAAAATGCTTACACTTCCATCATTTCGGTTATACTTAATGGCATTATCGCAGACATTATAAACTGCCTCTTCCAGAAGTGTCCGAACTGCTTCCATCTTCATACTGTCCCCACAGATATAAAGATGCACATTCATGCTCTGTGCTTTCTCCTTCAGACTTTCAAAGGCATTCTTACAAACCTGATAAACATCCACCAGTTCCCAGGTGTAGGATGTTTTTTCCTCGTCAAGCTGGGAAATCTGGATCACATCCTCAACCAGCTGAAGCAGTCTCTGGGATTCCTTATAAATACGCCCTGCAAACTTGGGAATATCCTCACATTTCACCAGACCGCCCTGCATGATCTCCGCAAATCCTGAAATAGAAGTCAGAGGAGTCTTCAGCTCATGAGAGACATTTGCCGAAAACTCTCTCCGCAGATTCTCCCTCTCAAGCTTCTCTGTCACATTCACAAGCAGGATCACAGCACCTTCTGTTTTTTGTCCACGTACCACAGGATTGGCAATCAACTGGATATCGCTTCCATTTAATTTCAATATCAGTTCCGCATGTTCTCCGCTGAGAACCTGCTCGATCGCATGTCTGAAATCTTCCGCACGATCCAGACAGTAAACACTTTCTCCCTGACATACTTTATCTACCCGGAACAGATTCCATGCACTGGAATTGGCAGAAAGAATCATGGTATACCTATCAATCACGATCAGACCTTCCTGCATATTTTCTGTAATAAGAGAGAATTCTTCCTGCTGCTGTTTTGCCAGTTCCAGCTGCTTCTGGATTTGCCGGTTCTGTTTATGGATTTTACCTAAAAGCGGAGAAAGCTCCTCGTAAATCTTATTCTCCTCCGGATGCTCCAGATCCAGCTCATTCACAGGTTTTACGATCCTTTTTGATATCACAGATGCCATGATTCCTGATAGAATCAGCATCAGAAATAAGAGTCCACATAAGGGAAGAAGAAGATTTTCAACCAGTGCCAGCACAGAATCCTGAGTGCCTGAAACTCTCAGCACAGTTCCATCCTTCAGACGCAGTGCATAATAAATTGTTTTCTCAGAAAGTGTATCCGAATACCTGGAACATTCTCCTGCACCATATTTCTCTGCTTTCTGAAATTCAGTTCTGTTCTTATGATTTTGCATTTCATCTGCATCAGCCTTATTATCAAAAAGCACAGTTCCATCCTTATTAATATAAGTAATCCTTGAGCTCTTATCCTTTACATTCTTCAGATAATCTGTTCCCTGTTGCTCCACACCATATGCCAGATAAGCAGCTTCCTTAGACAGCTCTTTGCGCATCTGTCCGTCAAAATTGCTGTAAAGGATTCCCATTACAGCAGCCAGTCCCACAGTCAGAACCAATGCACATACAAACATTGTAGATTTAAAGATTTTTTTTGTCACTTCTCTTCACTTCCCCTTTTTATTTAATGCCTCAGGCAAATATCACTAAGAATCCTGCTTGCAGGATTCTCCGCCTGCGGCGGGTCGCTTCAGCGACATAACTCCACTCCGCCGCAGTGCAATCCTGCCCGAAGGGCTTTGTTATGTTATAGGAACATTACGGAGTAATTTCCTATAACATAAATAATAACTCAAATATCCGCAAACGGTTCCCGCCTGCGGATATAAAAAGCCCTGCTTCCAAATAATTATATTCAAAATCAGAGACTTTCTCTATTCAATTAATTATTCAGATAATCCTGATGCTCATTATTTCTGTGCTGTCCTGTGATGGAATATTCTACCCATTCAGCAATATTCACTGCGTGATCACCAATACGTTCAAAGTACTTTGCAGTCATAAGAAGATCCAGCCCTGTCTTGGCATCCAGATTTCCTCCGTAGATCATATCTGCAAGCTTCTCTTTGATCTCGTTAAACGCATCATCCACCACATCATCTCTGTCAATGACATTTCTGCACAGCTCCAGATCACTCTTTACAAAAGCATCCACGCTCTCAGTTACCATACGCACAGTGTCTTCCGCCATCTGTGTGATAGTCTCCGGGATCGCAGTGGTATTCTTTGCAACATATAAAGACAGATCTGCAATATCTGCTGCCTGGTCACCGATACGTTCCATATCAGAAACCATCTTCAATGCTGCAGATATCTCTCTTAAATCTCTTGCAACCGGGTGCTGATGGAGCAGAAGACTCAGGCACAGATTCTCAATCTCTCTTTCCTTGGCATCAATATCTCTGTCCGTCTCAAAAACCTGGCGGGCAATCTCTTCATTCTGTACCTTCTGGATTGCTTTTGCAGAGAATGAAATTGCTTTCTCACAATAGCTTCCCAGTGTGATAAGCTGAACGTGCAGTTCCTCCAGCTGTCTTTCGAAATACTTTGACATAATCAACCAAACCTTCCTGTAATATAATCCTCTGTACGCTTGTCAGAAGGCATAGAGAACAGTTTATCGGTATCATCAAACTCAACCACCTCTCCCAGAAGGAAGAATGCTGTTTTATCCGAAATACGTGTGGCCTGCTGCATATTATGAGTTACCATAACAATAGTATAATCCTTCTTTAACTCCATCGCCAGCTCCTCGATCTTGGAAGTTGAGATAGGGTCAAGTGCGGATGTAGGCTCATCCATCAGAAGTACCTCCGGCTGAACTGCCAGTGCTCTGGCAATACAGAGTCTCTGCTGCTGACCACCGGACATACCCAGTGCGCTTTTCTTTAATCTGTCTTTTACTTCATCCCAGATAGCTGCATCTCGGAGAGATTTTTCTACAATATCATCCAGCTTAGACTTGGAACGGATTCCATGGGTTCTAGGTCCATATGCAATGTTATCATAAATGCTCATAGGGAAAGGATTAGGCTTCTGGAATACCATTCCCACTCTTTTTCTCAGGAGATTCACATCCATATCTCCGTAAATATCTTCACCGTCAAGCTGTACCTTACCGGTGATCACACATCCCTCAACAAGGTCATTCATACGGTTTAAAGATTTCAGAAGTGTAGATTTACCGCAGCCACTCGGTCCGATAAAAGCTGTGATTTCTTTCTCCGGAATTGCCATGTTTATATTCTTTAGCGCATGGAATTTTCCGTAATGTAAATTCATATTTTCAACTGTTATTTTTTCATTACCACTCATTTTTCTTATCCTTTCGCAATTCGTTTGGCAACTGCTCCGGACAGGAAATTGATTACAAGAACAAATGCCAGAATAACAACTGCTGTTGCAGATGCCTGATTCATATGAAGGCCCTCACCTGACAGCACATACATATGAAGTGCCAGAGTACGTCCGGAACCCATCAGGTTCTTCGGTACCTCTGCAACTGTACCTGCTGTATAAATCAGGGCTGCTGTTTCGCCGATCACACGTCCGATGGCCAGGATCACACCTGCCAGAATACCAGGTACTGCTGATGGCAGAACAATGGTGAAGATGGTACGAAGTTTACCTGCTCCAAGTCCAAAGCTGGCTTCACGATAAGAATCAGGAACAGATTTCAGGGCTTCTTCCGCAGTACGCATGATCAGAGGAAGAATCATGATTACCAGTGTGAAAGCACCGGACAGAAGGGAAAGTCCCCAATGCAGTGCTGTTACGAAAAACAGCATACCGAAAAGACCATATACAATAGAAGGAATTCCTGAAAGTGTTTCTGCCGTAATACGGATCACATTTACAAGCTTACTTCCTTTTTTCGCATATTCTACCAGATAGATGGCTGCAAAGATTCCCAGCGGTGCTGCGATTACAAGTGAAACAACCGTCAGGATGAATGTGTTGATCAGAGAAGGAAGTAAGGAAAGATTCTCTGAATTATAAGTTAAACTGAACAAGTCTGTTGACAGATACGGTACACCCTTGACCAGAATATATCCGATCAGAAAGAACAGTAATGCAAATGTCAGGACTGCACCTAAAAGGGTAAGCAATGCAAGAACACCTGAGCCCGGATGCTTAATGTATGCCTTCATCTGATCTGAGAAAGAAGACTTATTCTGCTTTTTTTCTTTGGACAAATCAATTGCCGCTGCTGTATCAATTTGCATGTTCTGCCCTCCTGTTCAGTAAAGAAAGACTCAGGTTAATGATAAGAATAAAGATAAATAACACAACTGCTGTTGCGATCAGAGCTTCTCTGTGAAGACCTGTTGCATAACCCATCTCAGTGACAATATTTGCAGTCATTGTACGGACACCTTTCAGGATTCCCTGTGGCATTCTCGGCTGGTTACCTGCAACCATTACAACTGCCATTGTCTCACCGATCGCACGACCGATTCCAAGCACTACAGCTGCCAGAATACCTGACTTTGCTGCCGGAAGCATGACAAAAAAGATGCTTCTCTCCTTGGTTGCTCCCAGTGCCAGTGAACCTTCGTAATAACTCTCAGGTACGCTACGGATCGCAGATTCCGTAACTCCGATGATAGTCGGCAGGATCATCATTCCAAGCAGAACACAGGCTGCCAGCATACTGGTTCCTGTTCCGCCGAAAATCTGTCTGATCAGAGGAACAATAAGAATCAGGCCAAAGAAACCGTATACAATAGAAGGTACACCTGCCATCAATTCAATTCCTGATTTCAATGGTCTGTAAATTTTCTTCGGGCAGTAACGTGCCATAAAAACAGAAGTAAAGAGTGCAATCGGCACACCCAGGAGAATGGCACCTGCAGTTACATAAATACTTGCTACGATCATTGGAAGGATTCCAAAAATATCATTTGACGGCTTCCACTTCGTTCCCAGCAGGAACTTCAGCGGGCCGATTTTCCCGATAGCCGGGACACCATTTGCAAACAGAAATGCACAGATCAGAAACACTGCCAGCACTGAAGTGCAGGCTGCGATCAGAAATACACATTTCATTGCTTTTTCTTTAAAGTGGTTCATTCATTACACCTTTCTTTCCCTGTATCAAAAATCATAACCTGTCACTTCTACAGTAATTCTTAAAATATGATTTTCGACATACAAACAGCCCGCCTGCTGTATTATTTCATTCACAGGCGAACTGCTCTGAAACTAAATCTGTTACATTATTTAGCAAGATCTTCCCATGTAGTAGTCTCGCCTGTGTATACAGCCTTTACCTGATCGCTTGTAAGTTCATCAACATCATTGTCTTTGTTTACGATAACTGCGATACCATCTCTTGCGATAACTGTAGCTGTAAGACCAAGGTCTTTCTCTTCATCCTTCAGGTCACGGGATGCCATACCGATATCTACTGTTCCTTCTGCTGCCATGTTTACACCTGTTGTGGAATCACTCTGCTGAACTTCTACAGTTACGTCTTTGTTTACTGCTTCATAGCCTTCTGCAAGTTTCTCCATAACCGGTGTTACTGAAGAAGAACCTGCAACTACTACTTTACCGGAAACTCCGTCTGCTGCTTCATAAGCCTTAGCATCTGCTGCTTCTTTGATATAACCGTTGTCCTCTACGATCTTCTGTCCGTCAGAGCTCATAATGTAGTTTACAAAATCCTTTGCTGCATCGCTTTCTTTATCAGATGTAAGGATGTTGAATGGACGTGCGATCTTGTAAGAATCATTGGAAACATTATCTACAGTAGCTTCTACGCCGTCGATCTTAACTGCCTTTACTGTATCATCCAGAGAACCAAGTGAGATATAACCGATTGCATTTTCATCACCTGCAACAGTTGTCATCATAACAGATGTGCTGTTTGTTACACTTGCTTCATCTGTAGTCATATCTACTTTCTCACCGTCTTTTTCTTCTTCAATTCCAAACAGTTCTACGAATGCTCCACGTGTACCGGAACCATCCTCACGGGATACAACTGTGATGTCTCCGCTTGCTGCACTTACGATTGTTGTGAAAGCTGTTGCTCCGATAACTGCTGCTGTAAGGATTGTTGCGATTTTTTTCTTCATGATAATTTTCTCCTCTTCCCATGAGCCATGTTTTTAATATAAAGTGAAAGGCTCATTTCCTTTTTAATATCTTTATGTTTTATAACTTGTTGCCTCATTTACAAGTGCTATTATAGAAATCCAAAGTTAAATGTAAAACCACGCTAAAGTAAAATCTTTGTAAATTGAAAATTTTTGTGAAGGTTGTAAAAACAGGTTCAAGGTGCTATCATAAACTATATCTTCAAGTCCCCACCCACTGCTTATTACTTTTCGCAAGTCAAGCAGGGGACTTACTTGATTCGGTTAAAATTTATACACAGGAGGATTTTATATATGGAAAATTTAAGATGTGAAAAAGCAGTAGAAAAGAAACATAACGGCTATAACTGTGCACAGGCTGTGGCCTGTTCTTTCTGTAAAGAGGCATCTATGGATGAGGATACACTCAAAAAGATCACACAGGGATTCGGTGCAGGTCTTGGCACTATGGCCGGTACATGCGGAGCAATCTCCGGTGCTGCAGTTGTAGCTGGACTTATTAACCAGGACAAAGCAGAAACCTCTCAGACTGTCCGCTCTGTCATGAATCAGTTTAAACAGCAGAATGGAACTGTAATATGTAAAGACTTAAAGGGTGTGGAAACCGGAAAGGTAATCCGCTCCTGTGATGACTGTGTCAGAGATGCGGTGAAATTCCTGGAAGACGCATTAAAATCAGAAAATTGATTTCAGGCAGATATTCGCAATGCATAAATACCAACGCAAAAGGAGCTATGCACGTATAATGTGCATAGCCTCTTTTATGATTAGCTTGATTAATGCTCCCAGTTCCCAATTAATTTTATATTTGTAATTTACTTTCACTACTTGTTCACAGTCATCTGCTGTTCCTGAACTTTTTTTATTTCTTCCAGAGGCAAGTTCAACATCTTCGAAACTTCTTCTGGAGTTTTTCCACTCATGAGAGCCCCCAGAATCATTCCCTCATGACGGCCTTGCTGTATTCCTCTTTCATAAATCATATCTCCAAATCCTGTCATTTTGCTCGCCTCCTCCTGAAATGGTTCTGACCATTCTATATGTGAATATCTTTGTATTCTCTTTATATCACCAGTAAAAAGCCCTTTCAGATAATCAAATATTCCTTTTTCTTCTGTTTCTTTTCCTAGTCGGATTATAATTACTGTTAAGAGCTCATAATCCTCCTCAGGTTCATCTGCTACCCCTATAATATCCTTCTTCGAAAAAGAGTATTCCGTCAATGTATTCTGCAGTTTCTTTGGCACATCCTCCGCACAGATCCATATGGAGTAACATTTTTCCAACTTTGAATAATCTGTAGTCTGCGTAATAGTACTTAACTGAGATGAAAGGTCTCTGGCCACATAATATACGGCACGTTTTAATATAGGGTATGACGGATTACTTGGACGGTAGCTTTTCTGCGCTTCCATATCAATATGTAAATTCACTCTTATTTTCTCTGTAGATAACTTTGGATTTATTATTTTAAACCGAATATCAAACCTCACCAGTTTCTCCACAAGAGATGAGAGTTCACTGTCTTCTTTTGTTAATCTCAGATCCTTTTCTACATTTGGTATATCACTTACGAAATCATCTTTTGTAATAGAAGAAATGTCTAAGCACTGTAGAATTTCTTCCTGTGAGCACGTTTTAAACTCTGGCACCGTCATCTGCAAAATGGGAACGATAATCTCCTTATTACTCATAAGCTGTTTCATTCCTGCATCATACTCTGCGCCAGTCACTCCAGACGTATATACGTCCATCTTCGTCTCATCACGCATGATTTCTCCTCTCCGGGGAACTGGGACTGTTTTTTCTTTTGTATATGAACATATTAACATGAAAACCTGAACCTTACAATTCTTCCATAACATTCTCTTGCAAAATCGCCCTTTACAATTTATGATATATCTATCTGGAACAATAATAGAGGAAATAATTGCCTGTAAATAGTCACGATAAATCTATACGAGGAGAATATCTATGAAAGTTTTAGTTTACCGCAAATGCAGTACCTGCATGAAAGCTCTGAAATGGCTGGATGAACACAGTATCAGTTATGAAGAACGGGCTATTAAAGAAGAAAATCCTACCTATGAAGAATTAAAAGAATGGTACACCAAAAGTGGGCTTCCACTGAAGAAATTCTTTAATACAAGTGGGATGCTCTATAAGGAAATGGGATTGAAAGATAAGTTAAAAGATATGTCTGAAGATGAACAGCTGAAGCTTCTTGCCACAGACGGAATGCTGGTGAAACGACCGCTGGTAATCGGGGATGACTTTGTACTTACCGGATTCAGGGAGAAAGAATGGATCGAGGCTATGCACGTGTGATGTGCATAGTCTCTCCTTTTTATTCAAATTTAATTGTTGTATTTGTTTCAGAAGCCTTATAAATTGCTTCCAGAATCTGGGTTATGCAGTACTTCTGCTGTTCCTTTCATTTTCTGATTTATATTTATCTATGTTCTTTCTGGATATAATTTTATTTAAGTTTCCCACGGATCTTTGGTCCTGCCACCTGGATCATGATCACGATCAGCAGTATCATTCCCTTGATTGCATTATTGATCAGGGAGTCCATCTTCAGGCTGACAATAATCTTATCTATAACTGTATAGGACATAGCTCCAAACAGAATCCCCAGGCATCTTCCTTTTCCACCGGACATGCTGATGCCGCCGAGAACAACTGCTGCGATGGCGTACATCTCATAGCTGGTTCCTGTTGTTGCCGGGTCGCAGGATGCGTTCATGGCAATCCAGAGAAATGCTGCTACACCTACCAGTGCACCACAGATCGCAAATACAGAGATCTTCATGGCTGCAACATTGATGCCTGCCATTCTCGCACCTTTGAGGTTGCTTCCTACTGCATAGACTTTCTTGCCATATTTGGTACTTGTAGTAACAAATACAAACAGGATAGTCAGCACGATCAGAACGATTCCCACATACGGGATGCTGGCTGCTTTTCCATTTCCCATGTTGTAAAGCATCTGATAAGAGCTCTTGTCAGATGCCATCTTATACACAGAACTTCCATTTCCAATGAGTACTTTATCCACATGCTGGCAGAAATACTGTGCAAAAGAACGGTACATCAGCATAGTTGCCAGAGTTACGATAAATGCCGGCATTTCCACCAGACCTACCATCACTCCGTTTACCAGACCGCAGAATGCACCAAACACGATCGCGAATAAAAATGTCAGCAGGATACTGTCTGTCATGTTAAAAATAATAACAGAAAATCCACCGTCCAGTGCCAGCATGGCGCCTACAGACAGATCAATCTCTCCTGTCAGGCAGACCAGTCCCATACCAATTCCGATAATTCCGATAACTGCGGAATGGCGGAATACATTCATAACTCCGCTCCAGGTAAGTCCGCTGGATGTAAAAGCATATACGATAAAGATTGCAATAAATACCAAAATATAACTGTATTCTCCGCAGAAGCTCATGATTCCTGCAGAAGCTGATTTTTTCTTGTTCATTATGATTCTCCCTTCTGCGCTGCATTTGTGGAATACAGCATTACTGTTTTTTCATCAATTTCTTCGTGCTGCAACATCTTTATAATCGTCCCCTCATAAAATACAGCACAGCAGTCCGCCACTTTGGCAAGTTCCGGGATTTCCAGTGTGTTGATCAGGATTGTTTTTCCGGCATCTGCCAGTTTCAGAATCAGTTTATAGATTTCTGCTTTGGCTCCTACGTCGATTCCCTGTGTCGGATTGTCCAACAGGAGAATACCTGCCTCTGTATTTAACCAGCGGGCAAGAAAAACTTTTTGCTGGTTTCCACCGCTTAATGACGTGATCGGACCCTTGGGATCTGCGGCTTTTATGGAAAGCAGCTTTTTGTATTTCTCATAACGCTCTCTTTCTCTTCCGGCAGAGATTAGTGGTTGTCGGGCAGACAGAACCTGTTCTGAAAGATACATATTTTCCAGAATGCTCATATCCGGGATCACGGAATTCTCTTTTCGGTTAGAAGCCAGCATGGCAATTCCTGCTTTCATCGCTCCCTGAATACTATGTATTCTGCATTCTTTTCCAGAAACTTTCAAAGTTCCACCTGTCACCGTTACTGCTCCGAAAAGTCCCTGAAGCAGTTCGCTGCTTCCTGATCCCTGCAGTCCTGTCAGACCTACAATACTGCCTTTTTTTACTGTAAGATTTACATTGGAAAATCCATGTCCGGACAGTCCATTTAACTCCAGAACGTTTTCTCCCAGCTCCCTTTTCTGGTAAATCTCCTGATGTGAAAACTTCTCTCCAACCATCAGACCAGTTACCTCTTCCTGTGTAATTTCTGAGAGCTTTCCGCTTTTTATAAACTCACCGTTTCGCAATACTGTATATCGGTCAGCAATCCGGAAAATTTCCGGCATCTTATGGGAAATAAATATAAATGCTGTGCCTTTCTCTTTCAGACGGCGAATAATCTGGAACAGGTGCTCTACCTCATCATTATTCAGTGAGGTAGTCGGCTCATCCAGGATCAGCAATTTTGCCTGGAAAAACAGTGCCTTGGAAATCTCCAGCAGCTGTTTCTGGCTGGTCTTCAGATTTTCAACCTTTTCTTCCGGTTCAATCTCCACTCCGAGTTCTGTAAAGAGCTGCTGTGTTTCCCGGATCATCCGCTTCTTGTCCAGTGCCCCGGTTTTCTTTTTGTATTCTTTCATAAGAAAAATATTCTCATAGACTTTCAGGTCATTGAACAGGTTCAGTTCCTGGTGAACGAATGCGATCCCAAGTTTTTCGGACTGCTGGATCGTCATTTTTCTTATCTTTTTTTCATTAAATTCAACTTCGCCGCTGTCTGCCGGAAAGACACCGGCAAGAATGTTCATCAACGTTGATTTTCCGGCACCATTTTCTCCCAGCAGCGCATGGACTTCCCCTTTTTCTATCGTCAGCTGTACCTGCTTCAGGACGGGGATCCCGTTAAATGATTTGCAGATATCCTTCATGCACAATAGGCTCATTTTTTCCTCCTTCACCCCTCAATGAATAATAAGCAACTGTAAACGACTATATGGGACCGTCCCATTAAGGGCGATTAAGGGACGGCCCCACTGTGTTAAAAAATATGACTTGGGTTTTATGATATCATCAATCTGTTGTTTTAGAATGATGGATAATCCTTTACATTGTCAGAATTTACGATCTCGCATGCGATGACATGATCCTGCTCTACTTCTTCACCGTCAAGGTGATCTACCATATCCTGAATTGCAGTCTGGATCATTGCAGGGCTGTAAGTTACGGAAACAATTCCACCGCACTGCTCTGCGATATCCTGGAAACTTTCACCTCTCATTACTGCATACAGTTCGTCAAGTCCGCCGCATCCTGTAATGTATGGTTTGTTTCCAAGGAATGCTTCTTTCGTAGCGTCATCGATTCCGCCACCCTGAAGTGCTTCCAGGATTCCCATTGCAAGTTCATCATCTTCTGCATAGAACCATTTAATATCAGCATTTGCACTGTCACCAAGAAGAGATTCAAAAGAAGTCTTTGTATCAGAACGGCTCCAGTTCATTGCTCCGGAATAGGTGATGGATTTTAAATCATCCTCTGTCCATTTCTTGTCATCTGCGATTGTTTCACCGTCGTATTCCAGTTCACCTGTCAGGTATTCTGTGAAACCACTGTCACGAAGAGAGGTTACAGAAGAAGTGTCTCCCTCATATACATAAACTGCTTCGCCCGGTGTCATTCCTTCGGATACGAAGTATGCTGCTGCTGCAGCTCCGATTCCCTCATTGTCACCTTTTACATTGGAAACTGCACTTGAGGAAACGCCGTCAATGATACGGTCAAATGCAACATAAGGGATTTCTGCGTCTACTAACTGCTGGATTGCAGACTGAACTGTGTCATCGATTGGCTGGATAACAACTGCAATATTGTCTTCTCCGGAAGCTACGATATCTTCGATATTAACAATCTGCTCTGCTGCATTTGCAGATGTGATCAGTTCTGCGGTATATTTGCCGTCGTTGTTTACTTCTTCCACTTTCTCTTTCGCGAAAGTTGCAACAGAACCTGTCCATCCGTGGTCTTCCGGTGCTGTCAGTACATAAATATGTGTGGCGTCATCTGCTGCATATACGCATACGCCTGCGCTAAGACTTCCTGCTGCCATTGCAGCTGCTGTTAAAATTGCTAATGTTTTTCTCTTCATGATTATTTTTCTCCTTTTCTTTCAAACTCTGTTATGACCGGTAAAACGGTCTGTCAAATAGATAACTGTTTTCTTAACCTACAAAGTTTCTTAGATATTTTGCACTTAAGTCAAGCGGATATTCGCAATTGAAGCAGGGGACTTACTTGATTCGGTTAAATAAATGATGATTCTTTAATCAGTTCTTATCAAGTCAGCTTCCTGATCCATTTATAACTTCTGAATCTCAGGAACACAGGCACACATTTAAACAGCTGATCCGACTGGACAGCTACAACTACCCATTCCACCGGCAGTTTCCATACAAACGCAGCCAGGAAAGACAGGGGCATTACAATTCCCCATGTTGAGATCAGATTCATATACATCTGGAATTTTGTATCTCCGCCGCCCTGAATAACACCTACAGAAACCGGCATCTGATAAGACATTCCCACCATGACCACACTCATGACTATCATCAGATGGTCTGCAAGGATTGTTGCCTCCTCTGTGAGATTATACATAGACAGCAACGGTTTTCTCAGCATAAGTAAAACTATTGCCAGTATAATTCCTATGGAAATATCGATCACTGACAATGTCCGTCCAACAGCCTTCACTTCATTTCTGTCACCCTGACCGATAGACTTTCCGATCACTACAGAGGAAGCAGAAGCGATCGCTACTACTATTACTTTTAAATACTGAAAGAACGTTGTTGCTACGGAATTTGCTGCAATCGCATCTGATGAAAGATGTCCCAGTATTGCAGTCTGCATAGGGATTGAAATTGCCCAGACCAGTCCGGAAAGGATGACAGGAGTGGATACTTTAATAAAATCCCTGCACAGTTTTCTGTTCTCAGCTGTGAATGTTCCTCTTAATAAGCCACCATCAAATACCCGGACTTTCTTATCAATCTTTGCCACATAAAACAGAACAATCAAAAACTCCAGGCTTCTGGCTGTCAGTGTTCCTATTGCAGCACCTTTAATCCCCATTTCCGGAAATCCAAAATGCCCGAAGATCAATGTATAATTAATTCCGCCGTTTACGATCAGAGATATCACAGAAACAACAAATGAAATCTGTACTGTCTCCACACTTCTCAGCATGGAGATCAGAAGATTGCTGATCAGAAATAAGACAAACGTCCATTTCAATATCTTAAGATAAGTCTGACCTTCCATAATAATATCCGGTGATGTTGTGAACAGGCCAAGCAATTGTTCCGGAAATGCCGAGCATATGACAAGGATGATCATCGCTGCCAGCAGACTGAATATCAGTACAATTCCTGTCAGTTTCCTGATCGCATATGTATCTTTTTTTCCCCAATACTGGGAACTCATTACGATCAGGGCATTTCCGATTGCAATGGCAAGCTGATTTACAACAAAGAAGATCTGATTCACAGTAGCTGCCCCGGAAAGTGCATTCTGATCATAGCTTCCAAGCATCATATTATCCAGCATATTCACACTGTATGCCACCAGATTCTGCAGCGCCACAACCAACATTAACCTGAAAAACACCTTATAAAAATTTTTGTCCTTTGTAAAAAATGTCTCCATATTTTATAATCCCTCATTAAACAAAAAAGGTCAGAAACCTTTATCTGATTTTTGACCTCAAAGACTATACCTTATTATAACTTTTTTCCAAGCCTAGAGCGTGTTTGAAAAATGCTTTCCGCAAGATGCGCGTCATAATTTGTGGGAATGATTTTTCAAACACGCTCTAAGACTATTCTTATACTAACACTAAAAGACAAGTCTTACAATTCTTTTTTCGGTCTTCGCAGAAATACTGAAACCAGTCAAGCTGCTGTTTACACACCACTATCCCGAGACATACAAGCTAAAATTCCATTGCCGCAGGCAAACTGGAATGAATTTTGGCTATGTTACTGAGAACGGAGTGAACAGTAACGATTAATGAACATCTACCCATGTATGAGTTTGTGCTGATTTAAGGATTGCATCTGAAATCAGTTCTATTTCATATCCATCTTCAAAATTCGGGCTTGCCTGTGTATCGTTTGCAATAGCATTGAAGAAATCATAACATTCTACAATTTTAGTTTCTGTATAACCAATACCAAGAGCAGGAATCGGCCACAGTCCATTTCCATATGGATGATTTGGTCCTGTATAAATGGTTCTGAATCCTCGACGATCGTCCGGATCACTGGCAAAGCATACCTGCAGCTCATCTCGACGTTCATAATTGAAATATAAAGAGCCTAATGTTCCGTGGATTTCAAATGTAATATAATTATTTCTTCCCCATGCATTTCTTGTTGCTTCAATGCTTCCAAAGGCTCCATTTTCACATTCGATCATAAACATACACTGATCATCTACATCTACTGCTTTTCTCGGTGTATCCTTGTTGAGACGTGCATTTCCAAGACTATCGGTAAGTCCGCTCTGAACCGGACGTTCCGGAATATAGGTTGCTGTTCTTGCATTTACCTTTTTAAAGTCTCCTACCAGAAATCTCAGCATATCTACCACATGAGTTCCTATATCACCAAGAGCTCCGCTTCCGCAAATATTTTTCTGGAATCTCCAGGACAGCGGAGATTCCGGATCAGCTGACCAATCCTGTAAATAAGTTCCTCTGAAATCAAGGATCTCACCAATAGCGCCTTCTTCAATATATTTTTTAGCCAGCTGAACAGCCGGTGTTTTTCGATAGTTGAAAGCTACTAATGTTTTAATATTATTTTCTTTTGCAGTAAGATACATTTCTCTGGCCTGATCAACAGTTAATGCCAGTGGTTTTTCACAGATAATATGTTTTCCTGCCTTTGCAGCTGCAATTGCAATTTCAGCATGAACATTATTCGGAGTGCAGATATCCACAACATCAATCTCCGGATTATTTACAACATCATGCCAATCTGTAGAATAAGATTCAAAAGCAAACTTATCTTTAGCTTCTTTGGCAATTGCTTCATTCATATCAACGATCATCTTTTTGACCGGAATGATTGGTGCCGGCCAGAAAAACATAGGCATACCAGCATATGCAATGGAATGAGCTTTAGCCATAAATCCTGCACCAATCAAACCGACATTCATTTTTTTAGGACTTGCATTATTCTGATCCATTTTTATTCTCCTTTCCGTCCGGCTGCGAAATCAACCAACGAAATTTCTTAAATATTTTGCTGACAGCTTCACTGCTTTTTTAGCATTATCAAGACTGCCTTCAAAAGCCTTATCTTCTACTTCAATTACACTGTAGCCCTGATAACCAATGTCTGTTAATGCTGATACATATTTGCCCCAGTCAACATCTCCAAGACCACATAATTTCGGTGACATGTATTTCAAAGGATATGCCATAATACCAACATCATTTAATTTATCCTGGTATATTTTGATATCTTTGTAATGCACATGGAAAATCTTATCTTTAAACTCATAAATTGGTTTAATGTAATCAATCTGCTGCCATACAAAATGAGAAGGATCATAATTTATGCCAAGATTATCGTACGGAAGTACTTCAAATACTTTTCTCCAGTTTTCCGGAGAAGTCATCAGATTCTGTCCTCCCGGCCATTCGTCTGCAGTAAACCACATAGGACAGTTTTCAATAGCGATTTTTACGCCTTTTTCCTTCGCATATTCCAGGATCGGAGGCCATACTTCTTTTACAATTTCCAGGTTTTCTTCAACATTTTTGTCCGGTACTCTTCCAAGAAATGTTGTAACCATATTTACATTTAACATACTGCTGGCATCTATCAATGCATAAATATGATCAATATACTGTTTTCTCTTTTCCAGATCCGGATCAAGTGTATTTGGATAGTATCCCAGAGATGAAATCTCTACATTTCTCTCTTTACAGTACTGGATGATTTCTTTAGCTTTTTCTTCTGTTAATGCTTCCGCATCAATATGACATACACCAGCATAGCGTCTCTTAGCCCCACCTGTATTTGGCCAGCAGGCAACTTCAAGACATTCCAGCTGATTCTCTGCTGCAAAGTCAACTGCTTCTTCAAATGTTGTACCTTCAAGAATTGCTGTTAAAAGTCCAAACTTCATAGTCAATTTCCTTTCATCAAATATTTACATCAACACTCTGATTTGTCTCACTTGAAAGCCTGGCTGCCTCCAGAATTTTCATTTGACGTATGGTATCCTCCGTTTTCACCAGGAACTCTCCTTCTCCCTTCAATGCAGCAATAAGACTATTCCAGAAACACATAGTCGTATCGCCTTCATTTGGCAGAGGAATTTTCTCTTTATAAAGATTGTCCAGAGGTGCTAACGTCAGACTGGGCGCAACGCTTCCCCTTTTCGATAACTCTTCAACATCTACTTCTGTTTTCAGACGAACAATGCTTCCGTTTTCTCCTGTCATATCATCCAGACGCAAAGTTCCTCTGTTGCCAAGTGCAAACCATCGCGGCATTTCACATAAAGCAAATGTTGTCAAGACGATTTTTGCATATACATTATTTGAGAATGTTAAATTTAATTCCACATAATCTTCTACATCTTCTACAAGAATTGATCTCAGCCTGCATTCGATACGAATTACCTTTTCCTCCGGAAACAACTGCAAATATTGGTCGATCAGATGTGTTCCCCAATCGTTCAATAAGCCTCCACCGGATTTTTCTCTGCCACGCCATCCGAAAAGGATTCCTCTTTCTCCATGAACACGTGACTCTATGGTATGAACATCACCGATCACATGACTGTCGATCACTTCTTTTAATATCAGATAATCCCGGTCAAAGCGTCTCGGCTGATGTACTGTGAATTTTTTTCCTGTTTTATCAGATATAGCAATTATCTCTTCAAGTTCTTTCATATTCATGGCCACCGGTTTCTCACATAAAACGTGGAAACCGGCAGTCATTGCCTGAGTGGCATAATATGCACGTTCTTCAATTTTAGTTGCCACGATGACAAGATCCATAGTTTCTTTGAAAAATGTTTCCAGCTGTTTTTCCGAATATACATGATATCCATCAGACAGACCTTCTTCTCGTCGTCTTTGTTCTTTATCAAGAATTGCAACTACTCTTGCCTGACCACTTTGAACTATCTTTTTTTTATGTAACTGGCCCATATAGCCATATCCGATTATTCCAACTCTTATCATCGCGTTTTTCCTACTTAATTACGCACATTTATTTAACTTTAACCCAGGAACCTGTTTCATTGGACTCAAGAATTGCATCACAAACTCGATCCAGTCTGTATCCAACACCAAAGTTAGTAGATGGCTGATATCCTTCCACAATTGCTTTTCCAAATTCATACATTTCAATTGCTTTTAACTCACCATATCCAATATTCATACCCGGAATGTTCCATGTTACATCGCCATGTGGGTTTGCAGGACCTGTGTAGATTGTTTTAAATCCTCTTTCTCCATCCTGATCTTCCATTCCATAGCATACATTCAGCTCATTCAGACGTTCATAGCACCAGGAAATGCTTCCCTTTGTTCCATGAACCTCTAATGTAATATAGTTGTTTCTTCCCCATGCCATTCGTGTTGCTTCGCAGCTTCCGATAGTTCCATTTTCAAATTTCAGAAGTGTTGTTACCTCGTCGTCAACATCAACCGGTTTTCTCTTTGCATCCGGTCCTAATTTTACAGTACCAAGAAGGTCAACTCCGCCCTCCTGTACCGGACGTTCAGTGATATATGTTTTAACAATAGAAACAACTTCAGAAATATTTCCTGCAAGATACTGAGCAATATCCAGTGCATGTGTAGCAATATCACCAAGTGTTCCTGATCCGGCAGTTGCTTTTTCAAATCTCCAGGATAATGGAGAAGATGGGTCTGCAGACCAGCTCTGAAGATACTGAGTTCTGATATTTGTCAGCTCGCCAAGTCTTCCGGATTCAATGATCTTTTTCGCTTCATCAATTGCAGGTACACGACGGTACTGGTAACCATTCATGGAAACTATACCTTTTTTCGCTGCCTCTGCTGCTGCTTCAGCCATTGCTTTCGCATCTTCGGTTGTGGATGCGATCGGTTTTTCACAGATTACATGTTTTCCGGCTTTTAATGCTGCAATGGAAACTGCTGCATGTTCACTATTAGGTGTACAAACACTTACAATATCGATTTCAGGATCATTGATAATATCCATCCAGTCTGTACATGCTTTTTCAAATCCATATCTTTCTTTGAAATCCTCTGCGATTTCAGGAACAATGTCGCATACTGTTTTAAATACAGGGATAAATGGTGCATCTGTAAAAAGTTTTGGCATGTTTGAAAATGCTACCATGTGTGCTTTTCCCATAAAACCAGCGCCTACTAAACCAATGTTCATTTTTTTCATGATCTAACCCTCCGTAATCATCATAATATAAATATTTTTTTAATTTTTGATTTTAATCACATATATCAATCTTTACTTTTATAAATCTTCTTTAATTAATTTGATTTCTTTCTCTGCGCCAGGTTGCTAAGTGCAACTGCTGCAATGATAATAAAACCATTTACCATCTTCTGCTGTGCAGATGAGAGGTTTGCAAGAATCAAAGCATTGCTGATCATTCCCATAAGAATAGATCCTGCAAGAGCTCCAATCATAGAACCACTTCCACCTGCCATAGATGCTCCACCGAGAACAACCGATGCGATTACAGACATTTCGTCACCGTCACCAAAGGAATATCTTCCTGACTGCATACGTCCTGCATACAGAACACCTGCAAAAGCAGAAAGTGCTCCGGATAACATAAAGACATACATCTTGATTCTCTGTACTTTTATTCCTGAATACTGAGCAGCCATCTGATTTCCACCTGTTGCCAGAGTATGTTTTCCAAATGGTGTTCTGTTGAAAAGTATATAACCTAAAATGTAGAATAAAATAGTCCAAAGGATCAGAACAGAAATAGGTCCCACAAATCCTGTACCGAATATAGTATTAAATACTGTATTTGAAATCGGCACTGCCTCTGTATTTGTAATCCACATTGCTGCACCTCGGATCACCTGCATCATTCCCAAAGTAGCAAGGAAAGCAGGAAGTCCTAATCTGGTCACAAGCAAACCATTAATGACACCTACTGCGACACCAAAAATCAGGGCAACAATAAGAGCAAGGAAAATATTGTTGGTAGACTTTAAAACCAGAGCCACTAACATGGCACTCATTGCTGTGTTAGAACCAACTGTCAGGTCAATCTGGCCTGCACTTAACACAAACACACCGGCTACTGACATAATTGAGATCATAGCTGTCTGTCTTAAAATGTTTAAAAGGTTCTGTGTGCTGGCGAAACCGTTATCTCTTAATGTAATTGCGAAGAATACAAATACAACTGCCAGAACGATATACACCATATATTTGCTCATCTGTATTTTTTTATTATTTCCTCTGGATTGCATGTTGCAGTTCCTCCTCTTTCATAAGTTCTTTGCGGCCTATTCTTCCTGTGATCTTTCCATCAAAAATTGTTATGATGTCATCACAGATTGCCATCATTTCTGCTAATTCGGATGAAGCAAAAATTACTGCGCCACCCTTATCCGCAAACTCTCTGATAATAGATATGATCTCACCTTTCGCAACGATATCAACACCTGCTGTAGGCTCATCAAACATAAAAATTTTAGGATTGGAATTTAACCATTTTGCAATAACAATCTTCTGCTGGTTTCCACCTGAGAGCAGCCTGATCTCCTGATTCATATTGTCGGCTACAACTCCCAGATCCTGGATATTTTTTTCAACGATATCATGTGCTGCCTTATCATCATTAAATATCCCATTTTTTACCAACTGGGCAGAAATCGGAAGAATAGCATTTTCTTTAATGGTATGCGAAAGTACCAATCCTTCTTTTCTTCTGTCTTCCGGAACCAGTGCAAAACCACAGGCTACTGCATCGGAAGGATTTTTGATTTCAACTTTTTTACCTTCCAGTTCAATACTTCCACTTACAGCCTTTCTAAGACCAAACAGAGTTTCCATGATTTCCGTTCTGCCGGCTCCCATCAGACCGGCCAGACCAAGAATCTGGCCGGGTTTGATGCTAAAGTTGATATCATCGATTTTGTCATTAATTTTTAAATGTTTTACAGTAAGAAGATCCTCTGCGTTGCAATCATACTCTCTGGGAACATACTCAAACTTTGTTTCTTTTGCTTCATTTCCCATCATTTGAGCTACGATCTCTTCCATTGTCAGATTTTCTACTTTTTCTGTAATTACCTTTTTCCCATCTCGAATAACTGTTACTCTGTCACATATTTCAAGTATTTCGTTCATTCTGTGAGAAATATAAACCATGGATACGCCTTCTTCTTTCAGCTGACGGATCATCTTAAATAAGAACTCCGTTTCTGAATCAGATAAAGCTGCAGATGGCTCATCAAAAACTAAAATAGATGCATTCTTGGAAACGGCTTTGGCAATTTCTACCATCTGACACAAACCAACACTCAGTTCTGAAACCGGTGTACCCGGATCTAAATCCAGACCTAATCGTTTTAAAACCTTCTCTGTTTCCTGTTTCATCAATTTAACATCTCGCATACCATGCTTTTTCAGCTCATATCCCAGAAATATATTTTCTGCGATCGTCAGACTCGGAACCAGGGACATCTCCTGGAAAATCATAGCGATTCCATTTTCTTTTGCATCATTTGTGCTTTTAATTTCTTTTTCTTCACCCTTTATGATGATTTTTCCACTGTCTTTTGTGTAAACACCGGTCATAATCTTCATCAGAGTGGATTTTCCGGCTCCATTACCGCCAACAAGAGCATGCACTTCACCTTTTGCAAGATCAAAATCAACGCCTTTTAATACGTTTACTGCACCAAAAGATTTTACAATCTGCTCCATTTTTAAAATGCTTTGGCTCATTTTGTTCCCCTATCTATTATTTGAAATTGTCTTACTCTACATAAGCTTCTTTTAACCAGTCTGGTGTTTCAACATGATATACATCTGTATATGCTTCCAGTACATTCTCATGAGTAACTGTTTCAGCAGGAACAGCTACATAAGAAGGTGTTTCTTCGCCAAGAAGTGCCAATGCTGCCAGTTTTGCCTCTGCAACACCCTGATCATATGGCATCTGAGCACCACCACCTGCAATATTTCCGGATGCGATCTCACGCGCTACGTTATTACCAAGGTCATTACATGCCAGAGTAACTTTTCCTTCCATACCAGCTGCTCTTACAGCGGAAAGAACACCTTCCATAGGCACATCCCAGCTTGCATAAATACCATCAATGTTCGGGAACTGTGTAAGAATAGCATCTCCCTGTTCAGCACAGCCGGATTCATCTGTGAAGCCCTGCTCTGTTACAATTTCAATATCCGGATAATTTTTCATTGCATCGCGGAAACCTTCATCACGCTGGTTTGTAGGAGCAAAGTTTGCATCATAGTAAACCATTGCAACTTTTCCTTTTCCGCCTAAAGCATCTCCAAGAACAGTTCCTGATGCATATCCATTACCATAGTTATCTGCAGATACAACGCTTACATAGTCTTTTCCTGCTTCCAGACCATCAGCTCTCTGATCCATGAAAACAATTTTAATACCAGCTGCTGCTGCCTGTTTGTAAGCATCTGCTGTTGCAGTAGCATCTGTAGGAATTGAAACGAGAATATCAGGTTTTTTTGCCATAACTGTTTCAATATTAGATACCTGTGTTTCTGCTGAGAAGTTAGCATCTGTTACAGCCACAATTTCAATACCAAGTTCTCCAAAAGTATCTTCCAGTCCCTTCTGCTGAGAAGTTGACCAGTCGTTTCCGCCATAGTGCAGACAGATTGCAGCTGTATATCCGCCTTCTTTAATCTGTGCGATCTGATCATCTGTCAGTTCAATAGTGGAGGCATCTACTGCCGCTTCACCATCCGGTCCCACAGAACGGATTTCTGCAGCCTGTACATTCCCTGCTAATGCCATTGTTAATAAAGTAGCTGTTGCAAGCATTCCTACTAATTTTTTTTTCATTTTGTTATCCCCCAATTAAAATTTAAAATAATAAACCTTTTAAGTATTCATAAGACTGTTTACAATCCGCAACCGGATCATTTGGCCATGCATCACATTCTACTAACCAGTCTCCATCATAGCCTTTGCTCTTTACATATTCGATGACACCTTTGTTATCAACATTTCCTGTTCCAAGAGGTGCAAATGTACCATTATCATGGAGATCTTTCAGATGAATGAAAGCAATTCTGTCATAGTATTTTTTGATAAAGGTTAACGGATCATAACCGCCGGCTTTTAAGTGTGCCAGGTCCGGGCAGACCTTGATATCAGATGCTGCAAAGAGTGCATCGATCTCTTCCGGTTTCTCAGCGATAGATCCAAGATGAGGATGGAAACATGCTACAAGTCCATACTCTTCTGTAATTTCCATTGCTTTTGAAAGGCCTTTTGCGAGAAGTTCCACATCACCCGGCTGGATTCCTTTTCCTCTGATAGCACCACCACAGATTACAAAGTATTTGACGCCAACCTTTGCTGCCATTTCAGCAACTGCTCTTAAGTGAACCATTTCGTCTTCCAATGCGTCCTGATAAATGAAATTTGCTCCTACACAAACACTCATCATATCCGCACCGTATTTGGCCAGCATATCAATTAACACCTGTGGATCATCCGCATAATTTGTAAGATTGCCTTCCAGAACTTCGATACTCTTAAATCCAATCTTGGTAATCTGCTCTAATGTAGCCTCATCATCTGTCATTGTTACGTAACGAATATCCTTCACACTAGTTACTCCACCGCCGGCACCAACAAGTGGTCCAAAAGCATTTGTCATATACCCAATTTTCATTTCTGCACCCTATACCTTTCATTTTTCTATATTTTTCTGATTGGTTAAATTTACGTAAATTTATTGTAGCTTTACTATATCATTTATTCTATTTGCTGTCAATCCTAAGGTTGGCATTATCATTCACTTCGGCACTTTTCACATTTATCCCCTTTTGTTTTTGTTTATTTTTCTATATTTAACTATATTTTTCTCGCAAATAAAAAAACAGGACCTGACATTCTATTTTCGCATATCTAATAGAAGTCGATCCTGTTTCTATTTTTCTATAATCGTCTTATATTTTTCTATATTTCATTCAGGCAAGTCCAGTTTAAAGCCTGTTTAATCTCTTCAGGCAAAGGCTCTTTATACGATTTCTGCCAGACTTTCTGCAGATTATACCGATCCACATACACCGGTTCCACGCCAATATAGGACGGCACCACTTCGTCCAGAAGAGCTTTCACTGCAACAGTCGCAACTGCCTCTCCCTGTTCGTACGGCATCTGTGCACTGATCGCTTTTACCATTCCGCCCTTAGCCAGATTTAATGCAATGTTATATTCCAGGTCACCAGTTGATACAATGACATCTTCTCTCCCCATATCTGTCAGGGCATTCAATACATATTTTGCCGGTGCATCCCAGGAAACATAAATTCCCTCGATCTGAGGATGTTCCTCTAACATTTGTTTTGTTAATTCATATGTTTCTTCTGCCTTAACAAAGGTTTTCGTATCACAGATTTTTAATTCCGGAAATTCTTCCACAATAATCTGCTCTGCAGCACTGTCTCTTTGTCTGGTGGCATAGAAATCTTCTGATTTATGTTTCATCATGCCAACATTTGTCAAGCGCATTTTTCTCAGATTTTCTCCAAGTCCCCGGCCAATATTTCTTCCATGAGAACGCTCATTGACAGAAATACAGCTTACATAATCATTCGCCTTGAAACCATTTGGTATATTAGACATAAATATCATTTTTGTTTTTCCACTTGCAATCTCATGGTATGCCCGTGATGTGATTTTTGTGTCTGTTGGAATTGATATCAAGATATCCGGTTCCAGAAGCTTAAGGCTTCTGAGCTGCTTTGACTGTAATTCCGGATCAAAATGAGCATCTACAACTGCAATGATCTGAATATTGAATTTATCAAATATATTTCGGATTCCTTCTTCCAGAAGCAGAGAGTGAGATTTTCCTGAATAATGAAAAGACATTGCCGCAGTAAAAGTATGTCTCTGACATTCTTCCTGCTCTTCTTCTGTCAACACTAAATCTGATATATCTCCTGCCCTTTCACCAAAAGGTCCTCTTCCAATCCCGCTGGTAGAACGTCTGATGCAAAGCTGATTAGGAAGCAAAATAGTCTTCGCTTCACTTTTTTCTGACTGCGTTTGAATTTCTTTAATTCTATCCTGAATACACAAAAAAGCCTCTTTACAGATCTGACCTACATCCTGTTTCACAGTAGTAGTCGGTGGATTTATCAGGGTTGCCCAGGAAAAATCATTAAAGCACACAACCGAAAGATCTTTTGGACACTCGATTTCATGCTCGGAAATATAATTATAAACATGATATATGGTATCCAGATTAGCCACAAAAATAGCAGATGGCTGGTGTACATCATTCAAAAGCTTATCCAGGGCAATCTTTACAGATACTTTACCTTTCAGATCATCAACAATATATTGATCCTGAATCGGAATCTGATTATCCCGCAATGCCCGTTTATACCCTTCAATCCGCTCACGATTAAATTCCCTGTCTTCACTGCCGCACAAAATCGCAATATTTTCATGTCCCGAACGAATCAGATGCATAGTCGCCTTATAAGCACCCTCTTCATTCGCAGTGCTTACCCTGTCACACGCCACACCCGGAATGCTGTTTCCAATGATCACAACAGGCACAGAAACTGAATTAAGTATTTCACTAAGTTTTTCTGTTGCTACAGAAGCAGTAACAAAAATACCCTTCATTTTTGAGGAATTAATCAAACTGCAGGTTAAAAACTCCAGCATTCCTTCACTTTCTATGCTTACACGAACCAGTTCACATCCCTGCTCCCCTGCCAGTTTACGTAATTCCTGTTCAACAGAACTGTCAAAGTGGGCAAAAGGAGATGATGTAAGATAGAGATAAAACTCCGGTCCTGCATCTGCTACAATTGCTTTCTGCTCCTCCATCAGCATCTTATTTTTTTTCCGCTCTTTTTCCTGCATTTTCTTTTTTACCACAAAATTTGGAGGAGTTTCTGCATTTGCAATCGCTTCTTCAACTCGTTTACGTAATTCAGGGCTGACAAAACGTGTATTATTAACAACATGCGATACCGTTGCAACCGATACGCCTGCCGCATTTGCAATATCTTTAATAGTTGCCATATTTTTTCCTCTTATCATTTTATCTCTTAGCTATCATTTTTATTATAAAATGTCCTACTCAAAATAGCAACTATTATTCTGTTTACAAATTTCATAATATTTGTTACTGTTCACTCCGTTCACAGTAACGTAGCCAAAATTCATTCCAGATTGCCTGCGGCAATGGAATTTTGGCTTGTATGTCTCGGGATTTTGGCATATTCATGCCAAAACACCTCGCGGAATAGTAGTGTGTGAACAGTAACTAATATTTTTCTTCCTGTTCACTTCGCTCCAGGCAACATAACAAAGTGACGGGAAACCCCGCCACTTTTATGTCCGTTCATTTTCGTATATTTTTTTTATTTTTTCCGCTACCTGCTGCAGTTTCTGAGCACGATGACCGAAGATTCTCAACGCCAGATCTCCGGTTGTGAGACGGGTAACTCCGCCATCTATTTCCGAATCTTCATCAAGGATCTGCCAGATTTTCTCCTGAAGTTCCAGATTGATTGCTGAATCTGCTGACTTTACACTCCCGGATTCCTGACTGCAATTTTCACCATCTCTGCTGCAGATCTTAGAAAGAAACAGGTTTGCCATATGTGTGTAGCCCTCGTACATTCCGATTCCTTCCATGGGCATTTTATCCGGTTCGTAGCGGGTATTATCACGATAAATCAGTTTGTCTCCTCTGTACAACAGGACTTTTGAGGAGAATCTGCGGTACTGAAAACGTTCGTCATGAGCGTTTCGACCACAGGAGATGATCTCCAGCAGGAATAAACGGGAGGTTGCGTCTTCCAGATGGATAGTCATTTTGCTGTCAAAGGCTGACTGTGCGAAAGGAATCACCGGCTGTGGATAGTAATATAATGTGGCGTTTTTGTCTACCTGCACTTCAATGGTTCGGGCGGCTGAGCCTTCGTCCATTTTGTGGATTTTCTCAAAGGACTGGGACAGGACTTCCAGATCTGCGCCTTCCTTTACATGATAGGAAAATTCCTGGGAATCACCTGCCATAATTCCGGCAGAAGCACAGAGCGGCATGATCTGGATCCCACCGTTTTCTTTTTCGAAAGGCATCATGATCTTGTATGGTGCTGTAAAAGACAGATCTTCCAGAATAGTCCTTCCGTCTTTTAAGGCTGCGCAGGCGCTGATGCGGGATATTTTTCCGAATTTGTTATCCATAGGCATTTTCCTTTACATTCCTTCTAAGAGTACGTTCTTCTTGATCCACTCTACTACTTTATCTACATTCTCATCTCCGCGGATATTTGTAAACTGGAATGGTCTGTCACCACGCATTTTTTTGGAGTCTCTTTCCATTACTTCGAGACTTGCACCTACATATGGAGCCAGGTCTATCTTATTAATTACAAGAAGATCAGAACGTGTGATTCCAGGACCGCCTTTACGCGGAATCTTATCACCTTCTGCTACGTCGATAACGAAGATGGTTGCATCTACCAGCTCCGGACTGAATGTTGCAGACAGGTTATCTCCGCCGCTTTCGATGAAAAGAAGTTCAATATCAGGGAAGCGTTCCATCATCTCATCTACTGCTTCCAGATTCATAGAAGCGTCTTCACGTATGGCTGTGTGAGGGCATCCACCTGTCTCTACACCAATGATCCTCTCTACAGGAAGAACGCTGTTCTTTGCAAGGAACTGGGCGTCTTCTTTTGTGTAGATATCATTTGTGATGACACCAATGCTGTAATCCTTTGCCATCTTTCTTGACAGTGCTTCAATAAGTGCTGTTTTTCCGGAACCCACAGGTCCGGCAACTCCGATTTTTACGTATGACATAACCGATTTCCTCTTTTCTACTTTACTTGTTGATAGCTTCTTATAATCTGTTTACTGACTTTCCACATATTATTTTTGAAGATTTCATATTATACACATGATTCTGTTTCTATCCACGCTTGAGCCTGGAATAAACTAATACCAAATTCAAGCTAAGACATATATAGCCTGGAATACAACTTCTCATGCTGGATTCCTCTGATATCAAATCCAGGCGCAGAGAGACATAAGTCCTCCTCGCTTCTGTTCATGACATCCTTTAATATCTCATCAAATTCCCCATAGCATCCGCTCAGAAGCTGCTGCCCGGATGTCTGGCTGAGGGGGATTGTTTTTACGCAGTTGGTGACGATTGCAGATGTCTGGGCATATAGATAATGTGTCAGCACCTCTTCCAGAGGAATCTGCATTTCTGCACAGAAAACTCCGTAAATACAGCAATGATTTACTGCTTTTCCCTTTCTTGCATCCAGATATTCTCTGAAAATCCCTGTTTCGCTGATGGAAAGTCCAAGCTTTTCAATGGTCTTGGCAAAACGGGAACCCATTTTTCTGGCAGCTTCTCTCTGTTCCATAGGAATTCTGGATGCTTCCAGAAGTTCTTCCAGGTACAGAAGTTCCTGCAGGTCTTTTTTCTCTGCAGCTTCGTATGCAAGTCTGGCTGCCAGAAGTTCTGTATACGCAAGATTCCATTTGATTTTGTGAGTAATATACTCTCTGGCTGTATCTACATTGTGGACAATTCCACGCTGAATATAAGTCTCAAGTCCCTGGGAGTGGGAATATCCTCCGATAGGGAACAGCGCATCATTTACCTGTAGAAGATAGAACTGTTTTTCTGACATGAAGAACCTCCGTTGTTATTAATGATGATGATTATGAATACTTGCAGAAATTCTCTTGTCAAAGTCCAGCTTCAACACTTCTTTCTCTGCCTGAACTCCATGGATTTTCTGAAGCATAACAAGCATTGGCTCGTTATAGATCGTGATAAACGTATCATTCTCTCCCCAGAAAAGCGGTGCGTGTCTGTTTCCGATTTCATAGCAGACCTTTGCAGACATTTTCTCATGTCCGGGAGTCAGAGAAACACGGATAACTTCGCATGGCGGTGTGTTTACCACTACAAGCTTCTCATTATCTGCATAGATCACATCATCCTGATACAGACCTCTGGCGAGAATGGAATCGTCCATGCGGATTCCCACTTCTGTTCCTTTGTCTGTTATTTTTTTATGTATTTTCTTGAATGCTTCGTGCCATTCGATATCTACATATTCTATTGTTTTTCCTGTAGTATCAAAATCATGAAGCTTTCCCAAAACCTGTTCACACAGCATTATTTTCGACCTCCTGAATCTTACCAAATCTGAAGCAACATCATAACTCCAGGAACCCATGCAGTTACGATTCCTTCAAATACCTGAAGATATGGAACGAATTTTCCCAGTTTTTTTCCGCAGATATCTTCTACGAAAGCAGTTCCCCAGAGAATTGCCCACAGATACCAGATTGCTGCCCAACGCAGATCCGGTGTGATTCCCAGTGCAGTGCTTCCTGTAAATCCCTCGATTGTACCGAAGATCACCGCATTGATGGCTACAAAAGTAGAAAACCATGCAAATGGGATAGGGCTTGCTTTCAGGAATTTACTCAGGGCTACGAAAAGATAGGTAAAACAGAACAGCAGTCCTGTTCCTGCTGCATAATAATTGCCCTGCACCAGATTGACAAAGTTAATAAATAAAGAAAGACCACCTGTAAAGATGTTCATAATGGCGGTTGATTTTCCGTCTACATTGTATAAAGAACACATACCGTTGTTGATCAGTACGATTCCTACGAATAAAAGACAAACTCCTAACATAATATTCTCTCCTCTCCTGCTTCTTCAGTATATTTTTCTGTTAAATCTGACAGGACTGTCATTATATTGTTTGGTAAGTTCTTATAAAAGTTCTCACAAAACTCCATAAATAACAGTCCTGCGAATATCATTTTTATGATCAGATAACCAGAATGTAATGGTTTAAAGTTGTTTAGAACAGACTGTAAAGCTGTGTCAGCGGAAGCTTCTCTGCCGGTTTGGAAGTGATCTCTTCGCCGTCAACAGTAACCTTATATGTCTCCGGATCTACAGTCAGTTCCGGTGTTCTGTCGTTAAATACCATATCTTTTTTGCTGATATTTCTGCATCCCTTTACAGGTACTACAGTTTTCTCAAGACCGTATTTCTCTTTTACATTTTCATCCATGGCAGCCTGGGATACAAAGGTCAGGCAGGCTTCGTTCTTAGCTTTTCCATGAGCTGCAAACATTGGCTGATAGAGAACCGGCTGTGTAGTCGGAATGGATGCATTTGCATCGCCCATCTTAGATGCAATGATCATACCGCCTTTGATGATGATATCTGGTTTTGCACCAAAGAATACAGGATTCCAGAGAACGAGATCTGCAAATTTACCTTCTTCCACAGAGCCCACATACTGGGAAATACCGTGTGTGATTGCCGGATTAATGGTATATTTGGAGATATAACGTTTTACACGGAAGTTGTCATTGTCATGTCCTGCATCTTCCGGAAGTGCACCTCTCTCATCTTTCATCTTGCTTGCTGTCTGCCAGGTACGTGTGATAACCTCACCTACACGTCCCATAGCCTGAGAGTCAGAGCTCATCATACTGAAGATACCCATATCATGAAGAACATCCTCTGCTGCGATTGTCTCAGGACGGATTCGGGAATCTGCAAATGCAACATCTTCCGGGATTCTCTTGTCAAGATGATGGCAGACCATCAGCATATCCAGATGCTCATCCAGGGTGTTTACTGTATATGGCATTGTAGGGTTTGTGGAGGATGGCAGTACGTTCGGAGCTGCTGCTGCGCGGATGATATCCGGTGCATGTCCACCGCCTGCACCCTCTGTATGATAAGTGTGGATGGTTCTGCCACCGATGGCTGCAAGTGTATCTTCCACACATCCACCTTCATTTAATGTGTCTGTATGGATGGCAACCTGTACGTCATATTCATCTGCCACATTCAGACAGTGATTGATAACTGCAGGTGTTGCGCCCCAGTCCTCATGGATCTTCAGTCCCATAGCTCCAGCCTTAACCTGCTCAATGAGAGGAGCTTCGTCTGAGCAGTTACCTTTTCCAAGGAAACCTAAGTTCATCGGGTATTCCTCGGCTGCCTTTAACATCATTTTTAAGTTCCATGGTCCAGGTGTACAGGTAGTTGCGTTTGTACCGTCTGCAGGGCCTGTACCACCTCCGATCATAGTAGTTACACCGCTGTATAATGCACAGTCGATCTGCTGCGGACTGATGAAATGGATATGGGTATCAATTCCACCTGCAGTTACGATCATTCCCTCTCCTGCAAGTGCTTCTGTAGATGCGCCCACTGTCATTCCAGGTGTGACGCCATCCATGATGTCCGGGTTTCCGGCTTTACCGATTCCTGCAATCTTGCCGTCTTTAATACCGATGTCTGCTTTTACGATTCCTGTAGAGTCTACGATCAATGCATTGGTAATTACCAGATCCAGATCTCCGTCTTTGCTGCAGGTTTTTACAGACTGTCCCATACCGTCACGGATTGTCTTGCCGCCGCCGAACTTTACTTCGTCTCCATAGGTTGTATAATCTTTTTCTACCTCGATCACAAGGCTTGTATCTGCCAGACGTACCTTATCTCCTGTAGTCGGGCCATACATTGCCGCATATTTGCTTCCGGAAATTTTTGTACTCATTATTGTCCCTCCTTACAGAAATCCTTTTAATTTCGCAGTTTCCATGGATGCTGCTTTTGTATCGTCAGTTGCCTGGGCGCGGGTGAGATCATTCAGTCCGAATACTCTCTGTCTGCCGCCCATTTCTGTAAGCTGAACCTCTTTTTCTTCACCTGGCTCAAATCTTACAGATGTTCCTGAAGGAATGTCCAGATGATATCCATAGGCTTTTTCCCTGTCAAAAGAAAGGCATTTATTTACTTCAAAGAAGTGAAAATGAGAACCGACCTGAACCGGTCTGTCGCCTTTGTTTGCCACTGTTACTGTCACTGTTTTCTTGCCTTCATTAAGTGTGATCTCACGATCTGCGGCCATAATTTCACCGATCTTCATGCTCATTCTCCTCCTTACTGAATTGGATTATGTACTGTCACAAGCTTGGTTCCATCCGGGAATGTTGCCTCTACCTGGACTTCACCGATCATATCAGCAACACCGTCCATTACGTCATCCTTTGTAAGAATCTTGGTTCCAAGCTGCATCAGCTCTACTACTGTTTTACCATCTCTTGCAAGCTCCAGGAGTTCAGAACTGATATACGCAAGTGCCTCCACGTAATTCAGTTTCAGACCTCTTTCCTTTCTCTCTTTTGCAAGATTTCCTGCCATATGAAGCATTAATTTTTCCTGTTCTTTGGGATTCAGCCTCATGATATTCCTCCTCTCGAATTGTGCGGATTATAATATGCAAAAATCTGTTACTGTTCACTCCGTTCTCCGTAACGTAGCCAAAACACCTCGCGGGATAGTGGTGTGTGAACAGTAACAAAAATCTTCGTAGTACGCAAAAAAGAGCAGACAATGGGATTCTTTCTCAGACCCCATTGTCTGCTCTTTGCACGAAAATTTTTATATAGGGGATTATAACTTGTGTTTCTTTGATGGTCAAGATGTTTTTTGTGAACTTTTTGTTTCTTCTTCTATTTCCATTATTCTGCTACAAGTCTGACCAATTTCCCAGATATCTTTGTTTAATTCTCCCCTTGACGATAAGCGCCCCCAAAGGTGTATCATAGTTTTGTGTTAAAGGAGGTATATTATGTTTGAAACATTAGGAGAAAAGGCTGAAGAAAAAGCAATGGTGCAATTCCTTGAACGCTTTACGGACTATCCATTTCTGGTAAAGTTCAAGAATTCCGAATATCCAATCGGAGAGGGAGAACCCACATTTACAGTAAATTTTAAGGAAACAATTCCTCTGGCCGAGCTGCTAAAAAGCACTTCCCTGGCATTAGGCGAGGCTTATATGCGGGGAGATCTGGATATTGAAGGAAATCTTTACGAGGCACTGGATCATTTTCTGGGACAGATGAGCAAATTTTCTACCAATGAATCTGCTCTGAAAAAGATCATGTTCAGTTCTACATCCAAAAAAAATCAGGAAAAGGAAGTCACCAGCCACTATGATATCGGAAATGATTTTTATAAATTATGGCTGGACGAAACCATGAGTTATTCCTGTGGCTACTTCATTCATGACGATGACTCTTTATATCAGGCACAGGTTAATAAAGTAGATTATATTCTGAAAAAATTACACCTGGAAGAAGGTATGAGTCTTCTTGATATCGGCTGCGGATGGGGTTTTCTGCTGATTGAGGCTGCCAAAAAATACAAAGTACATGGTACAGGAATCACTTTAAGCCACGAACAATATACAGAATTCCAGAAGCGTATCAAAGATCAGGGCCTGGAAGATTATCTTACAGTGGAACTGATGGATTACCGTGATCTGCCGAAACATAACTATCAGTTTGACCGGGTAGTCAGTGTGGGAATGCTGGAACATGTTGGCCGTGACAATTATCAGCTCTTCCTTGACTGTGTAGAGAAAGTTCTGAAACCGGGCGGATTATTCCTGCTTCATTTTATCAGTGCACTGAAAGAACATCCGGGTGATCCATGGATCAAGAAATATATCTTTCCAGGCGGAACTGTTCCCAGTCTGAGAGAAATCCTGAATCATATGGCAGAGGACAATTTCCACACTCTGGACATTGAAAATCTGCGTCTGCATTACAATAAAACTCTGCTCCACTGGGAAAAGAATTTCCGTGAGAATATAGAAAAGGAAAAGACCATGTTTGATGAATCCTTCCTGCGTATGTGGGAACTTTACCTGTCAGCATGTGCTGCAACCTTCCATAACGGAATTATTGATCTGCACCAGATTCTGATGACTAAAGGGATCAATAATGATCTGCCAATGACACGCTGGTATTAAAATAACTGCCTGGATTTTTATTTTTAAAATCCAGGCAGTATATATATGATATTCCAGTACAGACCAGTAATCCATAGCAAGGGTTCTGAGCTGAATTTCTACCAGTTCCTTCTGTCTGCTCCTCTTCCTTTTTCCTCGGAACCGGCTTCTCACTCTGCTTATCCTGTTTTTTATTCTTTGATTTCTTTTTATTCATGATAACCTGCACTTTCTGAAAATATTTGTATTTTTTATAATATATCATCTGCAGAGTATTTACATCAAAATCTATGTAATATGCAGGCAAAAGTTACTGGTAAATAAAGCCCGGTATTTACTCACTATTTTAAGTTTTAAGTATCAAGATTTATTCTATTTACAGGATTTTTGCCAGAAATTCTTTCGTTCTCTTATTTTCGAATCCGACGTTTTCAGTGAACAGTAATGAATCATCACAAAATTCATACAAAATGACACAGGATTCCATTGTTTCGCTGCATATCTACATGCTACACTAGATTACATATCTTATGGGCATTTCGCCCGCAAACAGAAGGATTCAGGCCAGAAGGCCGGGAGGTTTTTATAATGATTATTTACGTTGATGCATCCGTGATCCAGACCGGAAACGGAACAAAAGAAAATCCATTCAAAACTATTCAGGAGGCCGCTGCAAAGGCACTTCCGGGAGATGAAGTCATCGTTGCACCGGGATTATACCGTGAAGCTGTTAATCCGATTCACGCTGGAACGGCAGACAAGCGTATCACCTACCGTTCTGCAATAAAAGGACAGGCGCACATTACAGGAAGTGAAGCTGTCAAAGACTGGGAAAGTGTAGAAGGCACTGTATGGAAAGCAGTCATTCCGAACGGAATCTTCGGTGATTATAACCCATTTACTACCCTGGTATCCGGAGATTGGTTTATCGCTACATTTATTGCTCATACAGGAGATGTATATCTGAATGAAAAATCCATGTATGAAGTAACCACTCTGGATAAAGTTAAAAATCCACAAAAAAGTACTATCTCATGGGATCCTGATTTCTCTGTATATACATGGTATGCAGAACAGGATGAAGCCAATAATCAGACAATTATTTATGCAAACTTTCATGAAAAAGATCCCAATAAAGAAAATGTTGAGATCAGTGTAAGAAGAAACTGCTTCTATCCAGAAAGTGAAGGAATCGGATATATCACTCTCTCCGGTTTCCGCATCAGTCAGGCTGCTACTCAGTGGGCTCCCCCTACCGCTTATCAGGAGGGAATGGTCGGTCCTCACTGGTCCAAAGGATGGATCATCGAAGACTGTGAAATCTATGAATCCAAATGCAGCGGTATTTCTCTTGGTAAATATCTGCAGCCTGAAAATGATAACAAATGGTTAAAGTGGAAATACAAAGACGGAACTCAGACAGAACGCGACTGCATCTGCCAGGCTTCCTATGAAGGATGGGATAAAGAACACATCGGTTCCCATATTGTGCGCAGATGTGAGATCCATGACTGCGGTCAGACAGGTATTGTAGGACATCTTGGAGGCGTATTCTCTGTTATTGAAGACAACCATATCCACCACATTAATAACAAGCAAAATCTGGCAGGAGCAGAGATTGGCGGTATCAAAATGCATGCTGCTATCGATGTTATTTTCCGCCGCAACCATATCCACAACTGCACCCGTGGTCTGTGGCTTGACTGGCAGGCACAGGGAACCCGCGTTACAGGAAATCTCTTCCATGACAATGCTCTTCCTAATGACTTCGAGGCAGGGGATGACGCTGTCACAAGCGTAGGAGAAGATATCTTCGTTGAGGTTTCCCATGGTCCGACATTGATCGACCACAATATCCTGCTGTCTGACCGTGCACTGAAAATTGCAACCCAGGGTGTTGCCCTTGTACATAACCTGATCTGCGGCGGCTTCGTTTCTGTTGGTATCGGTACAGACAACGGTGCACCTGATATTCCATCTCCGAGATATACTCCATATCACACCAAACACGGAACTCAGGTTGCAGGATTTATGACCATCCTTCATGGAGATGACAGATTCTACAACAACATCTTCGTTCAGAAACCGATCCGTCCTTGTATGCAGGATCTGGCTGATCTTATGGGTAACAATGGAAATATGTGGGATGACTGCAATGTGATCACAGGAACTTTCAAATTTAACGGATATCCAACCTTTGATGAATGGAACAGACAGTTCGAAGGTTACTGCGGAATGGGTTCTGAAACAACAGGCAACTGCTATTATGATCATCTTCCTGTATGGGCATCCGGCAATCTCTATTTCAATGGAGCACGTGCATGGGAAAAAGAAACAGATGCAGTCACAGATACAGAACACACTGTAGATATCTCTGTTGAAGAGAAAGAAGATGGCTGGTATCTGAAGACCAACCTGTATGATATCATCAAAGAAGAAAACGACGGTATCATCTCAACTGAAACACTTGGTATGGCATTCGAACCGGAGCAGAAATACGAAAATCCTGACGGAAGCCCGATTATCTTTAATCAGGATTTCTTTGGAAATCACAGAGATGTCAAAACTGTCGCAGGACCATTTACGGATAAAAAAGCATCTGAGCAGAAGCTCTTTTAACCTGATATCCATATAGTCAATAGCTTTACCATATATAAACCATACATAAAAACAGCTATGAAGAGTACAGATATTTTTATCTGCTGCTCTTGCATAGCTGTTTTCTTATTTTGTCATACTTTTATTATAACAGTCCTAATAAATAATGCATTTAAGACAGTTCAGCAGAGTGCGAAAAACAAGGAAGATATCTGCAGACACGCTCTAACGCACGGCAAAGATATATGACGCAGAATTTCACACTCTGATGGGCTAGATTATGATGCATTATTTACTCGGACTGCTATAGATGCAAGCATTTTTGTAGACTTTCGGATGCACCACAGGCATGTCGGAAAAATATAGCAGGTTGCTGTGATCCAGGCAGTCTGGTCTGCGAAGCAGATGGCTGTGAAGCCAAAAGTTCCTACAAATCCAAGACAGACAACTGTTCTGGCGATCATTTCTGTTACGCCGGAGAAAACGGCTCTGCCTGAATATCCAAGTCCTTGAGTTACCATACGGGCGACATTGAGAATACCAAGACTCCAGTAGAAAAATCCCATACATCTGAGGTATTTGGCAGAGGCATCCAGAACTGCCACCGCACTCTTTCCAACAAACAGCATAGAAAGTGTACGCCCTGCAAAAATCAGTAAAATTCCTGCCGCAATACCATATCCTACTCCCACTGTAATACCACAGCGCAATCCTTTCTTAATCCTGTCAGTCTGTCCTGCTCCAAGATTTTGGCTGCAGAATACAGAAGCAGAGGTTGCGATAGCATCAAATGGACACATGGTAAACTGCTTGATCTTCATTGCTGCAGTAAAAGCTGATACATATGTACTTCCAAGCCCGTTGTTCGCAGACTGCATAACCATACTTCCGATAGCTGTGATGGAGAACTGAAGTCCCGTAGGCATTCCCATTGCCAGAAGTTCCTTTACTACATCCCCTTTTATTGTCCTGTTTTCTTTCTTGAGCCACAGAAGTTTCATTTTGCGGATAATAAAAATAAGGCACAAGATTCCACTGATCGCCTGTGCGGAAATGGTTGCAATGGCAGCTCCGGCACATCCAAGTTTCAGCACTACGATACAGAATAAATCCAGAAAAATGTTCAGAACAGCAGATAACGCCAGAAATATAAACGGTGTCCTGCTGTCTCCCACTGACCTCAAAATACTGGACAGATAGTTATATAAAATCGTAAAGGGAATCCCCAGGAAAATGATTAACAGATAACTATATGCATTGTCATAAATGTCCTCTGGTACAGATAAAATATGCAGAATCTGAGGACATAAAACACTGCATAATGCTGTCAGGATCACTGCGATTCCTGCACATAATACAGTTCCATTAAAGATATAATCCCGCATTTTTTCTATTTTCTCTGCACCGAAATATTTAGCTACAGGAACACCAAAGCCTGTACAGCTTCCCATGCAGAATCCCAGTACCAGAAACTGAATACTGCTGCTGGCTCCTACACTTGCCAGTGCTTTTGCGCCAAGAATCTGGCCTACGATCGCAGCATCAATAATATTATAAGTCTGTTGCAGCAAGTTTCCTAATAATAAAGGAAACGCGAACTGTAACATCAGTTTCAGCGGATTGCCCTTTATCATAGATGTGGTCATTTCTATTTATCCCTCATTTTTTATAACGTTTCCATAAGTCAAACAGATATTCGAAAAAATCTAAGATTCCGATTTCTGAAATCTCTGATTTATTTCCAGATGGATTTCATTTCACAAATTTTCACCTGCGCATCTTTTTCACTGTTCAGGCAGAATATCCCCTGTCTGTTACTATTGTAGAATAATCTGGTTCCAACATCTTCTCCATCATTTAAATATACCTCAATTGTTCTTCCGTCTACAAAAATTTCTGCATTTCTACATTTCTCCACAGAAGAAACAAACTGTACCTTATCGCTCTTCACACCAGCCATTTTAAAGAATACTTTTCCCCCTTCTGCAGTCAGACTGATGGATTTATCCCCATCCTGACCAAGAAGAATGTTGAAATCTCCTGTTTCTTCAAATGATACAGATGCATAATATCTGTTATCTGCAATGGAGCCGACTTTGATCTCACGGCCTGTGCCTTCATATACTGTATCCCCCAGAAGAGTATAAACTTCCTCTACAGGTTTTGTATATACATGTTCATTCTTCACATGAAGTTCTCTTGGCAGAGTCATGCTTCCATAAGCTCCCGGCTCTGTAGCAATATGCTCTCCATAGAAATCACTGATCCAACCAATCAGGATCCTGCGGTCTTCATGCTGAAAACTCTGTGCTGCATAGCAGTTGCTTCCAAAGTCTACCCACTGCTGTGTATGAACATCCATTGCATCACCGTTCCAGTCTCCCACATAATATCTGCACTGCTGGAATCTTCCGTATTCATCATAATGGCTCATCCATGCGCCCATAGCTACATATTTATCATCCAATGGGAAAAAGTCCGGACACTCAATGGTTCTGATCTTTGTTTCCTCTGTGATCAAAGGACATCTGTACTTCCAGTTCTCTGCATCCTCAGATTCATACAGAAGAAATGTTCCTTTTTCATCTACGCATGCACCTAATACAATATAATATTTCTCACCGATCTTAATTGCTTTCGGATCGCGAAAATCATAGTTAGTACCTTCCGGTTTCTCCCTGATAATCTCTTTTTCCGGCTCAAAATGAATCATATCGCTACTCTTTGTCATTGTCTGATACTGAACAGTGTCCCATCCGTCATCCTGAGGTCCGATATGTCTTGTGAGATAGAAGTATACCTTGTCTCCCATCGGAAGTGCGCTTCCGGAGAAAGCACCACCTTTGATTGCAAGATTATCCAGGATTTCTTCCTGAGGCTCTAACGCAACCGGAAGATGTGTCCAGTGCATCAGATCCTTGCTTGCTGCATGTCCCCAGTACATATTATTCCACTCCTGTCCAAAAGGATTCAGCTGATAAAAAAGATGATAATAACCCTTAAACCAGCAAAGTCCATTAGGATCATTATTCCAGTTCACAACCGGTGAAAAATGATACTGCTCTCTGTACGGAGTGCCAATGAATTTAAAAAATTCTTCTTTATTCATTGCTTTAAAATTATCTGTGGTATTCAGTACGCAGATTCCATTCTTCAGGATATTTTCACATTCGCTTAAATAAGCAAAGGTAATGGTGCAGTCCTGTGCAGTAATCTCGTATTCTGTATCTTTATCTGTCGGGAATTTAATCCAGTTCCCATAGATATGCTTCAGTTCTTTTATTTCTGTTTTGTTTTCTTTTACCTTCTTCAGGCTCACACTGCCTTTTTTCCCGGTTTCTGGTTTTACAAATAATTCCAGACATTCATAGTTTCCTGTGTACATATGTAAAAATCCCCTTTCTGAATTTTGTCTCCGATTCACTATATATCTATAGTACTGACCTTCTGCCGACATAATCTTACTATATCATAGCAAAATCACGAGGAGTTTCAATAAAATATTTTGACATTTTTTTATACTATTTTATCCTGTATAATCCCATATAAAAAGGATGCCGAGAGCAAATCCGACATCCTTTTCGCTGTTATAACATTCCATTCACTGTCTTATACTTATACAGCATCTCCGCATGGTTCTGTTCTTCTATCTGGATATCTGCCAGCAGTTTTCGTACGCCACTGTCACCAAAGGCGAATACATCATCATTGTATGTTCCTGACACCAGCTTCTCTGTACCGATACAATCTGTTGCAAGAAACGCATCGTGTTGTTTATCTTCCGGTGAACTCATGGCTGCATAGACTGCTTTTGGCTGATAGTCTCTGCCTGATCTGTCATTACAGTTACATTCAGGCACACTTCCGGAAAGAATCATTGACAAAGACTCATAATGCTTCTGTTCTTCCTGCTGGATATTCCGGAAAAGATTTTTAAGCTCCGGGTCTCTGGCCTGTTCTGCGTATTTTCCATACTTTTCCACACAGCTTTTCTCTTGTGTCTGAAGATCTTCGATTACTGAACGTTCCTTTTCTTTTAAAATCATAGTCTGTTGTCTCCTTTTTTAAGAAATACTGTATTTTGTTACATGAAAATAGTATGGATAAAAAATGCTTTTTTATTCTCTGTATCATGACTTATGACAATTTCAGAGAATATTTTGTGTTACTGTTCACATGCCACTGTCCCGCGAGGTGTTTTGGCATGAATATGCCAAAATCCCGAGACATACAAGCCAAAATTCCATTGCCGCAGGCAATCTGGAATGAATTTGGGCTACGTTACTGTGAACGGAGTGAACAGTAACTATTTTGCTCCAACACCACTGTATCAGAGTGAATTTCTGTTTACTTTATGATATACTTATATGCACGATAAGACTTTTGAACTTAGGAAGATTTATAATGAAACGAATTGATTTTGAAAACGGAACTGTGACCAACAATATATTAAGCGCTGCGCTTCCCATGCTGGTAGCGCAGATATTGAATCTTTTATACAACATTGTGGACCGTATCTATATCGCCAGGATCCATGATATAGGAACAACTGCACTTGGCGCTGTGGGCTTATGCTTTCCGATCATCATGATCATTACTGCTTTCAGTAATCTCTTTGGTTCCGGAGGTGCACCAATTTTCTCTATCAACCGCGGAAAAGGAGATTCCAGGACTGCTGACATGATCATGAATACTGCTTTCACCATGTTATGTGGAAGTGCTACTGTGCTGATGCTGATCGGATTTCTTTTTGCCCGCCCCTTACTGACTCTGTTTGGTGCTTCAGATGATGCTCTGGTTTATGCGTATCCCTATCTGATGATTTACCTTCTGGGTACTCTCCCTTCCATGATAGCAACAGGAATGAATCCTTTTATCAATGCACAGGGATATGCCATTATCGGTATGCTGTCAGTAACAGTCGGTGCAGTGGCAAATATTATTCTTGATCCGATTTTTATTTTTGTTCTGGATATGGGGATTAAGGGTGCAGCGATTGCTACTGTCATCTCTCAGATTCTCTCTGCCTTGCTTGTATTTTATTTTCTTCATGGAAAATCAGAATTGAAGGTAAGATGGATTCATATAAATGAGATTTCTGAGTGCACCAGGCATGCCAGGGATATCATCAGTCTGGGGTCTGCCGGATTTATCATGCAGCTGACTAACAGCCTGGTAAGTATCTGCTGCAATAATGTTCTTTCCGTGACAGGCGGTGATATTTATATCTCTGTCATGACTATTATATCCAGTGTTCGCCAGATGGTGGAGACGCCTATCCATGCGATCAATGAGGGAACCTCTCCTGTTCTCAGCTACAATTACGGAGCCAGACGTCCTGACAGGGTAAAGAAAGCAGGGGTTGTTCTGATCATTATGGTTCTGATCTATACAGGTATCATGTGGAGCGTCATTCTCATTGCCCCTGAATTTCTGATTGGGATCTTCAGTTCAGACAAACTGCTATTAAAGGATGCAGTTCCTGCACTGAAACTTTACTTTGCAGCCTTTATTTTTATGGATCTGCAGTATATTGGTCAGACAGTGTTTAAATCATTAAATAAAAAAAAGCAGGCGATTTTTTTCTCCCTGCTTCGTAAAGTATTTATCGTGGTTCCGCTGACTTATTTCCTGCCCTATGGATTACACATGGGCACAGATGGCGTGTTTATGGCAGAACCGGTATCCAATGTGATCGGTGGTTCTCTGTGTTTTATTATCATGCTGGTTACAATATTGCCTGAATTGAACAAAATGGGAAACTCCCGATAAGCAGAAAAGTCCTCAGTATTTATCCATTTTTAACTATCGCATAACTTTGCAGAAATTGTAAAAAGGATAAACAATGAGGACTTTTATTTAACTGAACATGAGAGTTCTTTACATAGCTTCATATATTTCCCAATATAATATTAATCAGGTTCTTATCGAGCATGATCGTCCGGTTCCATGGGTTGAGGATGATTCCCTCAATCTCATTTACCTGTAATGCTGAATGAAAAAGCTGATCTATGTCTGTCAGAAAAGTGGACTGAACGCTTCCGCCGCCTTTCAATTCTTCCTCAAAGCCGGTAAATGCCGCCCACCAGACTTTTCCATCTCCAGTTTTCACTGTGCCGATCCGGAGCTGGTTGTCTCCTGTGGGCGGTTCTACTGAAAGGATAAACTGGCCGTTTTCTCTCATTCGTCTACGGATTACAGTCAGTGTATGTGCCAGCATTTCCTGAGTGGCTTCCTGCTGCAGAGCAGCGATCGCCTGCTCTATTTTTTCATTTCCCTGAAGACCTTTGTCCTGATTTACATTCTTATTATCGCTCATATTGTTACCTTTCATCTGTGGTGATATCACTTTTCAGACAGTGTGTAAGATCATATTTCAGGGATGTCGGCGGCAAATCTCTCATGCCGCCGGCATCCTGTCATTTATTTATATTTCACAGCAGTTCCATATGCAATAACTTCTGCTGCCCCTGACATTACCTGGGAGGAGCCGTATTTTACACCGATCACAGCATCTGCATTCATCTCTTTTGCTTCATCTACCATACGCTTGGTGGCAATCTGTCTTGCCTCATTGAGCATTTCCGTATAGCCTGTGATCTCTCCGCCTACCAGAGTCTTCATCCCTGCCATAAAATCTTTTCCTACATTTTTTGTCTGTACAACTGTTCCCTTTACAATTCCCAGTGCCTCAAACTCTACACCCGGAATATATTCAATACTTAGAAGCTTCATCCTCTTCTCCTCCTTCAATCTCTTTCATGCGTCCTGCAAGTGCTGCCAGAATTCCTCCGATGATCACAACCGGTATGGCGATCAGAAATATCAGCAGTCCGGTCGGTATGGGATCTTGTGTATTTGCCCACAGCATAAGCCCTATGGTAAATCCCATAAGCAAGATCATAACCACTGCTCCAATGATTGCTCCTGTCCTTCTTTTCTTACGGATATCTGTTTTCTTTATATCCATAAACTTTGCACCCTCTTTCTCCATCTGCTCGATTTCTTCCAGACAGTTCTCGGCATTCAAGGTATCCAGAGACTGATGCTCTGCAATCAGGCGCTGGCACATTTCCTGCATTTTCACAAGGCCCTCCCTGCGGCGTTCCAGTTCTCCCAGGTGCTGTTCCAGACAAACCTGCAGGCTTTTACTCTTTTCAAAAAGAGCTCTCATCTCTTCTATGGAAATATCCATCTTCCGGAATAATTTGATTTCCTGAAGTCTGGCAATATCTGCCGTATGATATTCCCGGTATCCATTCTCTGCACGCTCCACATTCAGGAGACCCTGCTCTTCATAAAAACGGATATTCTTTCTGGTGATGCCTACCAGCTCTTCCACCTGTTTGATCTTCATAATGCTACCTCTTGCTTTCCTGACAGCAGATACAGCTAATCCGCTGCTCTACTGCCTGTCTGTGCTTCCTTTATACTGCTTCCACAAGGAGGAAGGTCAAGTATTTTTTGAAAAAAATCGAAAAAAAGTATAGCTTCCGGCAGGGGGAATCTTTTAAGCTCCTGTACGATCTGAACCTCTCATAATTGTGATCAAAGAGCTGAGCAGCAATAGCATGGGATAGAATAATTTCGGCATGATCTGAAATGCAGAAATTTCACCACCCAGTTCATTCACTGCTGAGATTGCAACCAGCATCTGTGCACCATAGGGAATCACTCCCTGGAAAACGCAGGAAAAAGTATCCAGTATGGAAGCTGTCTTTCTCGGTGTAATTCCATACTCCTCTGCCATTTCCTTTGCGATAGGGTTTGCCATTACGATTGCCACTGTATTATTGGCAGTGGCAATATCCATAGTTCCTACCAGAAGTCCCATTCCAAGCTGTCCGCCCTTTTTTCCGCGGAAAATTTTATGGATCCAGCTAAGAAGTGCATCGAATCCACCATACTCACGTATCAGCGCACACATGGCAGCTACCAGAATCGCCACCATACAAGTCTCAAACATTCCGGATACACCGGATCCCATATTTTTCAGGATCTCTACAGGTGTGGTATGTCCTCCGATCAGCATAATAAATGCTCCGGATACGATTCCTGTCAGCAATACCACAAACACATTGATCCCAACAATTCCTCCGATCAATACCAGCACATACGGTATTACCTGTGTCAGATGATAGGGCTGGATCACACGGCCCTGGATTTCTGTCTGAAATGACAAAATCAGAATTAAAATCAGTGTAGCAACGGCTGCCGGAAGAGCGATCCAGAAGTTTTCCCTGAATTTGTCTTTCATCTCACATCCCTGACCATTACATGCAGCAATCGTCGTATCTGAAATAAAAGAAAGATTGTCCCCAAACATGGCTCCTCCCATAACAGAAGCCACACAAAATGCCAGATCAAATCCTGATGCTGTGGAAACTGCTGCTGCGATCGGTGTCAGTAGGGTAATGGTTCCCACAGAAGTTCCCATAGCCACAGACACAAAACAGGCAACTATAAACAGCACAGATACTGAAAATCTGGCAGGTATCAGGCTCAGCATACAATATGCAACACTCTCAGCACTGCTTCTTCCCACAACCCCTACAAAGGAACCTGCAGCAAGGAAGATCAGAAGCATGGTGATGATATTTTTGTCCCCCACTCCCTGTGCCATGATCTCCAGTTTTTTATCAAAATCCAGTGCTCTGTTCTGCAGACAGGCAACCAGGATTGCAGCAAGAAATGCTACTACGATCGGCACATTATAAAATCCCATGGGGATTTCCATCACATACTCAAATAAAATGCCCAGTCCAAGGTATAATACAAGAAATACACCAATGGGAAGTAGGGCAATTCCTTTTCCTTTTTTCATCTTTCATCCTCTTTCTACCATAATCTCTTTATGGTTATATAATCACTCTGCTATTCTATCATACCCACAGCTTTCCTGCCATAATATTTCTCACAGCTTGGGCTGATAACGCATATCCGATACATTGTAAACTGTCACAAAGGCCTTTGGATCTTCATGATTAATGTAAGCCATCAGCTTCTGATATTCTGTTTTGTCTACTATCGTGATGATCTCATTGCGTTTCTTCATATTATAGGCACCTGTCGCTTCATAGATCGTCGCTCCGCTGTGCAGGTCTTTGATAATGAATTTACGCAGTTCTTCCTCTTTCTGAGTGATGACGCAGACACGACGTTTAATATTATGGTCAAAGATAAAGTGATCCAGAACTATTCCATTAAAGTATGTTCCGAGAATACTCAGCACCACTGTTTTCTTATCGTATACAAGTGCTGCGGAAAGAGCCACACACATACCGGAAAGAGACATTGCTTTTCCCAGTTCCATGTGGAGATATTTGTTCATGATCTTTGCCACAATATCCAGTCCGCCGGAGGATGCATTTCTGTTAAAAAGAATGCTCAGTCCTACGCTGACCACCAGGATATAGCACAGCACATCCAGCTCCTGACTGTTGGTCATAGAGCCAAAATCCGGAAATACTTTCTCAAATAATCCGAGAAATAAAGGCAAAACGATGCTGGTGTAAACCGTTTTTACGCCAAATTCGCGTCCGCAGGTGATGAAGCCAATAATCAGAAGTACCACATTCAAAATCATGGTGATTGCAGACAATGATAAAGGTACAAAGTTTGATAACACGATACCAAGACCGGAGATACTGCTTACAGAGGTATGGCTCGGCACCAGAAAGAAATAAACTGCTGCCGCAATGATCGCTACCGCACCTGTCAGGATCAGAGCTTCCTTTATGATATCTGCATAATTTAGTTGTTTTTTCATAGTTAGATTTCCTGTCTTTCTTTCCATATTCTTGTTCTATTGTAACATATGGAAAGAGAATGTCCATCAGCAATTACAAAAAGAGGCTGCCTTACGTGACAGCCTCTTTATAAATCCTTATAACCTATAGGACTGCTATAAAATTCGTTTTCATATTTTAGAGCGTGTTTGAAAAACACTCTAAGATTTTATCCTAACGGCTCTGTATGTTCTTCAGATAAATAAGCTTTCTGTTCTTCCTCCGGAGCTTCCCAGATTGTTGTTGTAGTTCCATCCTTATCTACATACACTTCTTTTATCTCATCTTTTTTCAGAATCTCATGAAGATTATCATATGGATAAAAAATACAGCTTACATATTTTTCCCACAAGCTCTGTTCAAAATGGATAGTCATTACACCTGTTTTCCTGTCCAAAGATGTGCTCCAGCGATAATTTCCTTTTATATTCGTTTTATATTTTACTTCATCTTTATTATCCTCAACAATAGTTATCCCTGCATCTTTGTAGCTGATATATGTGACATGTTTATTCATGAACGTGAACACTGCCACAAAGCAAATTACGGTTGCTGCTATGGAAAGCAGGATTGTTTTTATCTTTCTTTTCTTTAAAAATTTCCTGAAGCTTTTCAAGTCATTTGCTTCATTGCTGCTTTCTTTTGTCTGCGCAGAGATCTTCATATCATTTTCAAGGTCTGTCTTTGTCTCATGGTATACCCGCTGGCAGATTTCGCAGTTTTGCAGGTGTTCTTCTACAAGTTCTTTTGTGTCATCACTTACCACATCATCAATGTATAATGGCAGAATATCCTGGATCACATTACAGTTTATTTTTTCCATGTTACTTTTCCTCCTGACTTATCTGTGCTCTTATCATCTGTCGTGCACGATGGCAGGTTACTCTTGCCCACCCTGCACTTTTCTGATAGCATTTTCCGATCTGCTCAAAGGAGAGCTCACCGTATATCCGCAGGTGAAATACTTCCCTGTAGGGTTCTGGTATCAGTTCTGCATAGCGTTTGAGATTCCGAACTGTCTCATCCTGCACGATCTGATCCAGTACTGCCGGGGATGTATCCTGCATGGAATCCTGCATTATTTCTGAAAATTCTTCGCCTACATAGATTTTATTTCGTCTGCAATAGCGGAAATATGTATTCTTCGCAATTACAAATAGCCATGCGCGGATATCCTTCCGGCCATCAAATTTCTCAATATTATTCATTGCCTTCAGGAATGTTTCCTGGGTGATTTCCTCTGCCAGACTTTCATTTTCGGAAAGTGCCCGGATATAGAGAAAGACATCATGGAAATACTTCCGGTAGATTGTTTCGATTTCTGATTTCTCCATTCCTGCTCCTTGTATTTTTTATTATCCTACTGCATCTTTCGGGATTTTTAATAGCCTGGTCTTCTTCCATTGAATGTCTGAACATGATCCTGATTTTGTTTCATCTGCATTGAATATTCCAAAATATCGTTTCATGATGATCCTCCTGTCTGCTGTATCATTATTTTATCTGATGTCTTTCTATATAATTAAGTCACAGACAGAAGAAACGTTACAAAAAATAAAAAAGAATCCCCTGCAGTTTGCTTTTCGCAGTCTCTGCAAGGGACTTACCTGATTTAGTTAAAACAACAGCTCCATCTGATCCCCCACTTCAATTCTCGCAGTGACAAGTTCATCCGGTTCTTTCCCTCTTTTGTGTTCGGCTTTCAGGTACTGGGTACCGCCTCTCAGACTTGCAGCGATCAGATTCAGCACATATATATTGTCAAAACGATTATAGATGGACTCTCCGCCCAGACCGGTAAGGCAGATAAGCTGTGTGTTGCTCTTTTTTGCCATATCCATCAGCGGGATCAGCAGATGGGAGGCATTGGTCTGTGCGAACGGGTTGTCCATGATCAGAACCTTTCCCTCATTTTTATCTGCAAAAATGTCCGTATCATCCCGTCTCATATAATACAGAAGGCTGGACAGGATTACAAATGCAGACAGAAATCCTTCTCCGCCTGAGTTTCTGGAAACCTCTTTCCATGTAATCGGATATTCCCTCTGGGCTTCGATCTTATAAAGATGGATCTGTACATTTCCGATTCCTACCACCTGATCATAGAGATTTCTGGTAGTAATACCGGAGCCGAAAAACTCCTGTGCGTTCTCATTTTTCTCGAAAAGTTCCACGCCTTCCATAGTGATCTTATCAATAAAGTCTTCCAGACGCAGACGGTAAAGCCCTGCATTTTCTTCCCAGTCCGGAAGCTGGATCTTTAACATTTTGATATTTCTTTTCCTTATGGTGATGGTTGAATTATGGTCGATTTTTCCAAGGTTACTGTGGATTTCCCGGACATAATCCTCCAGAAGTTCTGTGATACGTTCCTTCTCCCTCTCTACTACAGAAATATCAACCTCCAGCTTCTCCATAAGGCTGTCATAGGACTGCACTGTAGTTTTTAACTGAGTCAGAACACGCACTGCATCATCGGAAAGCTCCAGCATCTGTTCCAGCGGTTTCCTGTAAAAATCATCCTGAAAGCTTTCCATACGGACAATCTTATTCAGCGTGCGCACCAGTTCTTCCTTCTTCTGTCCGGTATCCCGCATTTTCTGATTATAATCCCTGATCAGGATTCCCTTGCAATTTCTTAATTCTTCCGCAGACAGATTCTCCGAAACCGGCTCATGGTCTTCTGCAGCCACAGGAATCAGTTCATTATACTCTGATAAAGCAGTCAGATTCTCTTCATAGCTGCGAAGCTTTCCGCTCAAAAACTCCTCCTGCTTCTTCTCTTCTTCCTTCTCATAAAGAAGCTGATTTTTCCTTGCCTGAAAATCCTGTCCCTGAATCTCATCCTTTGGCAGAGGTTTCTCCATACCGCAGACAGAGTGGATTCTTTTTGTCAGTTCGCTGATCTTACTCTGAGCCACTGCTGCCTTTTTGTCTGCATCATTCCACTGCATATCCTTTGTCTGGATCTTTCTGCGGAAATCTTCCAATACTCCCTCCTGATGTGACTCTTCTTTTCTGTCATAGATCACGCCGGACCACTGTTCAGGCTTTAAGTGATATTTTTTCTGAAGATAATCCAGATCTTCCTTTTCCCTCTGGTAACGTGCGGCAGACCTTCTCTCCTGCTCTTCCAGATTCTTCAGTTCCTGTGAAAGAACAGAGGTGATTGCTTCATAACGTGCTTCCATCTGCTCCGTTGACATGCTGGCAAATCCAAATTGCTGGCTCTGCTGTTTCCTGACCTCATCTGACTCTCTGCTGCCTGCCTCATATGACGCATATCTGGTATATTTTTCATCCAGTTTGTCTTTTTCTCTCTCCAGCATATTCAGATTATGCTCCAGAGTCATTTTCTCCTCCAGAAGCTTTTCCTGTCTGTCCTTTGCAAGCTTCTGGTTTTCCCGGAAACGAGTTTCATCCTTTTTACATTTTTCAAGCTCATTTCGATTATTTTCATAGAAAGCATAATCTTTTTCCAACTGGGAAAAATCTTCCAGACGCTGTTTCTGACGGTCAATTTCCGCAGCAGATTTTATGAGCAGATTCTGCAGCTTTTCATGTGCTGTCTTCAGACTGTCAAGCTCCTGCGCTGCATCCCGGATATCCTTTTCCAGAGATTTTTTCTCTTCCTCAAGAGTTTTCAGAAGCTCCTGGATTTCTTCCCATTTTTCTTTTGTTACAGACTGGTTTTTCAGTGTTTCCTGACGCTGAAAATACTCTGCGTATTCCTTTTTGCGCTGATCTACAGCCTGATTTAGTTTCTCCAATTCTTTCTTTTTCTCCCAGATCATTGCCTGAAGCTTTTCTTCATCCAGGAGGTTTTCATTAAACAGAATATAAAAGCTGATTCCAGGGAAATTTACGATTTTGTCTGTGTACTTTTCCTGAAATTCTTCTATTTTCTCACGCTCTACAATAGGCACAGGGAAGGATGTGCAGACGTTTCTGTCGTTTCGTCCCAGCTTCTCAATTTCCTGTCGGGTAAGGATCAGGGCATATGGCAGAAATGGATTCTTACGGACCAGCATCTGGTTTTTCTTCTGGGAGTATCCGTTCTTTTTCAGCCATTCCATACCATAAACTGTGTGAATTCCCAAATCATCCAGTTCTTTCTCCAGTTCCTCAGGAAGCTCCAGAACCTTTCCGCTGGTAAGGCTTAAATATTCTTTTTCCAGGGAATCCTCTTCCTTTTCCAGATTTCGCCGCAGCTCCTCCAGCTCACGCAGCTTTCGTGCAGAATTCTCCAGTATCCTGTCAGTATCCAGAAGATGGCGTTCCTCCATGTCCAGATATTTCAGGATATTCTTCCTTATTTCCAGTTCATTCTGATAGAGCTGATAGGTATGTTCCTGGTTCTCTGTCTCTGTTTTTTTATGTATCAGAGCCTCTTTCTTATCCTCCAGACTGCGCTCCTGACGGCGGATCAACTCTTTGTCATCTTCCCATTTCTTCTGATTTTCTGTACGTTCCCTTACTGTTTTTTCCAGTTCCTGTTCGTACATCTGGCGACGGATTTCCAGTGTTCCGGCTTCATAGGTTCCCAGAATATTTCGTACTAATTCTTCCTGATACTTGGCATTATACTGGTTTTCCAGACGGGTATAGGATTCAATCCGGCTTTCCAGTTTTCCTTTTTTTCCAAAGCAGTCGCGGATCTTCTCTTCCAGTTCTTCGACTCTATTCGCCTCATCCTGTGCTTCTTTTCCCTTTTTCTGTATATTTTCAGACAGGTTTTCCTGCTGTTGTCTGTTATCCTGAATACGTTCTTCAAAAATGTTTTTCAAGGTCAGGCCAAGTGCTTTTCTCTCCGGTTCCAGATCAGCTCCCTGCTGTCTGGCAACTGCGATTTTCTCCCTGAGAAGATCCAGTTCCCCTTTTTCTTCTGACACAGAATCCTGCTGTCTGGCACATTGGAGGATATGAAGTTTCTTCTCTGTCTGTTCTGCCTGCACCTGAAGATTTTCACGCTCCATATCGATCATATCACGGTTTCCGATATGAAGATTCTTCTCTTCCTCATAGTCATAGACCTGGCTGGAAAGCTCCTCGTATTCTACTCTGGAAAGCTTTTGATCCAGACCTTCCAGCACTTCTTTTGCATGATCATGAGCTTTCTCAGTCTGGCTTAAGAGTCCATTTACATCATGGATAAACCAGGCAATTTTATTCTGCTGTTTTCCTTCCTCTGTCTCCGCATTCTGATACTCTTCTGCCTGAGTCTGAATCCCATTTGCTTCTTCCTTAAACTGACGGATTGTGTCTCTTCGCTTAATTTTGGAACGGTTATCCTTATACTGTCCTGCATATTTTTCCAGAATAGACTGGAACTCTTTAATGCGGTTTTTGTCCTTATTCAGTTTGCTCTCAATAGCCTCGAGAAACCATTTTTCTGTCAGCCCCTTTTCATCCTTGCAGTCCGCAAAAAGATCTGACAGTCCGGATTCCTTCAGATTGATTTTCTTAATAATAGTTTCCCATTCCTTATAATTGATCTGGTATTCCATCAGCTTATTGAAGTACTGGCGGGACTGAGCATAGTTTGTCAGATCATAATAAAAGAACTTCATATCCCTGTCTTTTTTGTAGGTTTCAAAAAGCTGTCTGCAGGAGTTAAAATTCTTCAGGATCATCTCTTTTTTGCCTTTTTCCACTACAGGAAGGTGGTGGATATCCTGAATACAGGGGCTCTGATATTCACTGACAATTCCAATAATATCCAGATTCTCTTTTCTGTCCTCTTCCATATCCTGGGATTTTCTGACCATAAGACCTGTGAGAACATAGCCTGCACCCTGATCCAGTGCCCATTCCACCAAGATAAAGGATGGCTTATTGGTAGTAAAATAGCTTTCAAATAATCGGTCTTTGGTATTGCGGTATTTTGGATGCACAAAGGGCGCTGTCAGCATCTGGACAAGAACAGATTTCCCACCGCCGTTCTGCAGAGAGATCAGTGTGCTTTTTCCATTAAAGTGCAGAGTTTCATCGCTGATACGGTATGCATTGTTATTATAATTCACGTTGATCAGACGCACTGCATTAATCTTACTCATCTTTTGCCACCCCCAGTACTCTCAGAACCCGCTGGTAATTGTTCTGGTTCAGAAGATTCCAGTCCATAAAATTATCCAGCTTTCTGGTTGTTTTTATCATCTCATCCTGCACCACATACTCGATCAGTCCCTGTTTCTGAAGGAACATCAGAATATTGTAGATAAAGCCTTCCTTGGTTGTCTTCATCCTGGAACCTCTGTCATCAGACTTCAGCGCCTCGTAAGTTTCATAAAGGATTTTGAAAGAAATCCCAGCAGTATCTTTGGGATTCTTTCCATCTTCCTCCTCTTCAGTGGTAGTCTCTTCTGCTGCCCCTTCCTTCAGACGGGCGGAAAGACAGTTCATAAGCTCTCCCACGCGCATATATTCTCTGGATTTACTGCTGCTTCCCTGTCCGTCAAAGAATTCTACCAGTAGCGTAAGAATCACAAACTGTGACAGATAATAATCCTTGTCCGTTGCCCCGGATTTGCACAGTGTACCTTTAAGCTGCTGCTTGGAAAAGCCAAGGAAATTATTCTCCTCTTTGGGAATCAGATAGATTACATTTCCGTAGCGTTCCACATTGCTTCCCGCAATCTCTCCCTGGGATTTCACCAGATTCCGGATGGATTCTTCCTCTGTATATGCTTTATATAAAAGCTGATCGTCCTCTTCCCGCAGCTCATGATGCTCCAGAAGATAATAAAAAATCTCCTGGCTGGTGCGAATTTCCTCTGCTTCGTATGCCATATCTGTTATTCCTCGTTTCTCATGATTCGGATCAGGATATTGGAACAGCGGATGCTTTTTTTCACGCCATTTTCGCTGAAAACATTGTCAAAGGTGACTGTGCTTCCGTCTTCTATCCTGTATACCTCTATTTTACCAATCTTTTTGTCTGAAAATCTTTCTTCTGAAAGCTGGAGCAGCATTTCGTTGAGCTGAAAATCTGCTGTCTGATCCTGGATAAATTCACTTCGTTCCTTTTTCAGTACTTCCATATTGATCTCTTTATTCCGTATCAGCTCCACCATGATTTCTTTAAAAATTTCAACATTTGGGATCAGTTGCTGCTGCATTTCTTCTGCATTTTTCTCGTTCTCCTGAATGTTTTTCCAGATATCAGAAAGGGAAATTTCACCTTTTTCAGATGCCTGCTCCAGCAGAAATCCCAGACTGCTCTCATAGCGTTTCAGTTTCTGTCTGCGTTTCTCTTCCTGCTCTTTCAGATATGCATCTTCGTCAAAATCCAGCATCTCCTCAGTATCCTCATCCTCATTTCTGACAGACGGTTTCTGATATAATAAGGCTTTGTTCAGGTTATAAACCTTGTCCGGTTCCCGGTTGAACAGCGGTCTTAAAAAATAGTCCAGATTTCCCAGTGCTGACGGATTCTCCAGCACTTTATCATAGAAATCATTGCGCATGGAAAATCTCCGGATCAGGGACATCTGCGACAATGCTTCCAGTTCTCTGGTATAAAGTGCCTTCAGGTCAAAATGACTGCTCAGGATTTTCTGGTGCTCATCAATGGTTCTGTTCAGATAGCTCTCAATAATACGGAGATTCTCAAGGTTCTCCTCTTCCTTTTCGCCCAGACGGCGCACATTGATGTTCTCTTCTTCCAGCTTCTTTACCCTGCTTCGCACCAGTTCCCTGTATTTCTGGAATTTTTCTTTTGTGTCACTGATCGTATCCAGATTCTCCAGAAGGATTTCCTCGTAATCCTTTACTGAATAATTCAGGGCATTTCTGCGGATTTTTCCCATAGCTTCCTGAATCTTCTGAAGCTGGATGCGCATCAGGTTAAAAACATTCTTAATCTCATCCACAGCCTTATCATAGCTCTGTTTTTCCAGATGCATCTGGAAGATCATTTCATGGATGGTAAGCTTCATATTATTTTCTATTTCAAGGGTGGAAAGTATCAGATTGTATCCGTCGTCTGTAAGATAATAAGAAGTTCTGCGAACCTCCTGATCCAGATACACGATCCGGTTCGCCACATAGCTGATATGCATGACATGATAATCGTTCTCTTCAAAATCATAGCCGTCAAAATACATGGCACGGCCTTCATTTGATAAGATCACATTGACAACAAAATCTCCTAATTTTCTGCAGTCATCATAGGAGATTTCTTTACCCAGATACCTGGTATTGATGGTATCAATATAGGCTCCGATATCATCCATAGTACAGTTCTCTTCCCTCAGAGACTGCTCCATAATATAAAGCATTACTGCAAAAATAAGATTCATCTGTTCATCAAATTTCAGAAAGCCAAACTGTTTCCAGGATGTCTTCTGAATACTATTTTGGATAAGAACACCGTACAGGCCTACATTTTTCATTCGTTTTGGAAAATTTTTCAGAAATTCGTATTGCAAAGTTGCCTCCCTTGATTAAATATGGTTTTTACCCTATTGTTTATTTGCGTAACTGCACAAATCCTGTATCAGAAATCTGTAGATATCCCCTCCGAAGGATCGGCTACAGTGTATTCAGCCGATTATCTGCAGTATAGCCTTCAGAAGATCCCCCTGAAGATAATAGGTCGTCTCAAAATGAAGATATGATAACGATACTTTATCCCACAACAATAAGATCTTTGGTGGGAATTCTTCATCCCCATCCCAGAACTGAAACAACACAGAGAACTCCGGAAGAACAGGCATTTCAAATGTCAGATCTGCCCCAGCCAAACGTTTCGTCTGCTTTCCTCCCAGACAGATACAGGCCTGCTTTACCTCTTCCACTTTGCCGGAAAATGCTCTTGCATACTTTTCCACAAAGGGATCTGTTGACGGACTGCTCCCGGCAGTTACAAACCTGCCCACAGGCTGCCACTGCCCGGTAAGAGGAGGCAGTATCTCCTGCCCGGAACAGCAGAGAAAATCATAGATTGTCATAACAACTGTATATTCTCTGCAGTCCGTCCATTCTTCGCCTGTGGCATATTCAATAGCACCGTTTCTGCGATTGATCCGATATTCTGTTTCAATGTATTTCAAATACAGATATTCTTCATCATGTTTCAAACCATATTTCTCTATCAGCTTATCCTGATTATATTTTAAAAACAACTCTCTTCCTGTATATACCTGTTTTTCATAATTATCCATAGTATACTTTATTCCATTTCTTATTTTAATCGAATCAAGTGAGTCCCCTGCGGAGGTTGCGAAAAGCAATTATTCGTTATACCAGACATAAATACAGGAAATATGCGACATAACACAACAGCATAACCACACCACAGGGTTTTCTTAATTCTTTATGTCTGAATGTACCAATCCAGAGTATTACTCCGCACAGAACTGCAATTACAGTATCAATAATAAATTTACTCTCAAACGGCACAGTACAAATGAGTGCTGTTGTACCGATAACAAACAAAATATTAAAAATATTGCTTCCGACTATATTTCCAATGGCAATTCCTGTATTTCCTCTTCTGGCTGCTGTTACTGATGTGACAAGTTCCGGAAGAGATGTTCCCAGTGCAACAATTGTCAGCCCGATAAATCTCTCACTCATGCCAAAATAACGGGCAATCTCCGTTGCTCCGCTGACAGCAAAATCACTGCCCTTTACAACCAGAATTCCACCGATTACCATCAGGAGCATACATTTCCATACCGGATTATCCTTTGCTTCTGCTTCTTCCTGATCGTTCCCTTTCTTTGCCATCACAAACAGATATCCCAGATATATCAGAAACAGTATCCAGAAAATCACACCTTCAATAAAAGTCACCTCTGAACCTGTGATACCAAAAATCAGCAAAATAATTGTTATCACTGTCATAAACGGAATTTCGTAAAGAAGCGTGGATTTTTGAATTGCTACATTCGTAATTACTGCTGTGATTCCCAGGATGATGAAAATATTCAGGATATTACTTCCGACTACATTTCCAATGGTAATACCTGCATTCTTATTTATTGCAGCAGTAATACTGACTGCTGCCTCCGGCATGCTGGTTCCCATTGCTACAATGGTTAATCCAATGATCAACTGTGGAATTCCCAGCTTTTTCGCAATACTGGCTGCACCCTCCACAAACCAGTCTGCACCTTTCACCAGAAACAAAAAACCTGCCAACAAAATAATAACCTGTAAAAACATCATTTCTACCTCTCTTTCTTTTATTACGTACTCACAAAATCAAATATAAAAAGATTCCGGGAATACATTTATTTTGCAGTAGGTATAAAAAAAAGACTCCTACTGCATTCACAGTAAAAGTCTCGCAATTTCATCACTTTCCGAGTTATATGTTTCAATAACTGTCCTGACGAAGAAGTGAACCGAATCTACCCGGCAAGCTACTCCCTTTTCACAGGTATATTCTAACAGACTGTCTCTTAAAAATCAATTATTTTTTATCATAAGATTCTCCATAATCCATAATATGTTACTGTTCACACACCACTATCCCGCGAGGTGTTTTGGCATGAATATGCCAAAATCCCGAGACATACAAGCCAAAATTCTATTGCCGCAGGCAATCTGGAATGAATTTTGGCTACGTTACTGAGAACGGAGTGAACAGTAATGTAGCCTCCCCTCTGTGTCAGAATCTGCGTCAGAAATCTGCAGTATTTAAAATTTCCTGAGGGATATATCTGTCCTTATCCAGAACAGCTTCCATCTTTTTGACCATTATTTCATCAAAACAGGAGAAAAATTGTGTACTGATATTTCTGTTCTGATGCTCCTTTGTCTCCGGAAGTTCAATTATCTGTTCTGCTTTTCCAAGCATAGCCTGATATGCCGGCACAAAAGGAATAATTTTCCATCTGCTGCGAAATTTTTCTGCCAGATTTTCGTATATACCGATGCCCTCATAATCCATATCCCCGAAATAATAAATTGTATTCTTCGGATGTTTCATATAGGGTTCCGCACACAGATCAAAATCCTGAAAAGAACGGATAATACCTTTTCCTGCACCATAAATCAGAGTTCCGATTTCTGCACCAAAAATTTCAGTATGTCCATTCAGAAGATAATTACGCATACTGAAAAAAGGATCTTTATTTTCCAGAATCAGGATATTCTGCGGCGTATTTCTTGTATGTGTATAATATGAAAGGGGCTCTGTTGTCCTGTATACATTCAGAGCCTCCACATTGAGTCCGCAGCGTTTCAGAATCTTCTTTCCCTGCTCTCTGTCCAGAAATTTCTCTCTGTGCCATATTTCAAAGCTTCTTTCATTCAGAGATTCCGCTGTCAGTAAGGCATCTGCATGTTTTTTCAGATATTCATTCAGCATAAGTACCCAGATTCGGTCTTTCTCATATGTATCCGGATGCGCCAGATAATAATCCACGGAAATCATGGTAGAAAAGGTATATTTTATTTCTTCTATATAATTGCTGTAATCCTTCTGTTCTTCTACCATCCAGTATTCGCGATAAAGCGCCGGCTTCTTGCCATTGCTCTTAGAAGCCTTTACAGGTTTTATCTGACCTTTTTCCAGCAATTTCATTATGTATTCATACTGTTCCTGATAGTCAAGATCCTGTCTGGTATGAAGAAGGTCATCCAACGATATTCTTTTCATTGATTAATTTCTCCAGAGTGGGTGAATATTCGTCCCGCCCGCTTAACTTATTGTTTTTTTACGATGGAAGCAGCTTATCTTACAGTAAGATATTCCACTGCAAAAATCGCCAGCACGCCTACCAATACGCTAAGTAATACATAACATAGAGCTATTCCCATATGTCCATCCCGGATCAAATCCGAAGATTCCAGTGCAAAGGTTGAGAATGTGGTAAATCCACCGCAGACTCCCACCTTCAGAAACAAAATCATCCTTGGTGGAACAGACAATTTCGCCGCCAGTACTGTGATTGCTCCGATCACAATACATCCAATCACATTGATACAAAAGGTTTTTACCGGAAAAATCATGGTTTCTCCTGTGGGAATCAGCCCAATCAGGTACCGCAATACTGCTCCTGCAAAACCACCCAGCCCTACTGCCAAACAATTCATCATTTTATCTCTCCAAAATCAAGCGGATAAAATCATCCGCTTCGCTACGCGGCTCTATACCGAATAACTGCTTCGCAGTTTATTCGGTTAATATAAATTTACTTGTTTATCTACGAGTTTTTCCCCTTCATACTGCAATTTTAAAGAAAAAAATCGCTCATCTCCTGAAAGAAGCAAATCCAGAAAAACTCTGTCACCTTCCCATGTGGGAAGTGTCGGCACAACAGCTTTATCTATCCAGTAAAGTTCTCCTTCATTGCATTCTGTTAATTCACCGATATATTCGTTGGCCGTAAACACACACATAAGCTCCGGTTCACATTTATCGCTTATAAATGTAACCAGACCTCGAAGTTTATATGATGTCAGTGTTAATCCTGTTTCTTCTTTCACTTCACGCAAAAGACATTCCTCCGGGGATTCCTGGCCCTCTGCATGTCCGCCGACTCCAATCCACTTTCCCTCATTTATGTCATTGTGCTTTTTTATCCTGTGAAGCATCAGATATTTGCCATTATTTTCTATATAGCATAAAGTCGTTATTGTCATTCTTACACTTCCCTAAACAAAATTACTATACCAAATGTTCTGAGTACCGGGCAACGACACATCCCTGTTGCCAGACAAAACAAACTACTGCAGTGCGGCACGCTTTACCTGGATCAGTGCTTTTGACACTGCAGGTACTGAAATGATGATCACCGTGATAATGCCCTCTGCCAGCAGATAGCTGTAATTGTATAAGATCGGATATACGGCTGTCAGAGATTTTGGGAAATTGTCTGGCATATAGCTCATCCAATAAAGATAACCGCCCAGAGAATGAAAAGCTCCTCTGGCAATTACAGCTATTATGTATCCTTTCAGAAGTCCATGACTCTGTTTTGCAAATAATCCTGCCAGTCCAAGTGCCGCAAATGCAAGTATGTAATCACAGCACACCTGAAAAAATGAAAGTATATAAGGCTCCTGGATAAACTGCAGGATTCCGTAAGCAAACCCAGCCATAATACCAGTTCCGACCCCATACCAGTTTGCGATCAGAACAATAAAAAGCATACTGCAAAGAGTGACGCTTCCTCCCCACGGCAGTTTGAAGATTTTCAGATAAGACGTAATAAAAGCAAGTGCAATAGCTACGGCACAGAATACCAGTTGCCTTGTGGTAAGCTTTTTCTTGTCTGAATTCTTCCCTGCAAAATAAATCGCCAGAAAAAACAAAATGATTCCGGCAATAACTGTAATCACATATCCGGCAGTTGTAAGTCCACCATCAGCAGTTACCATAAAACCAAACATAAAATGACCTCCCTCTTGTTATTAATTTTTGTGTAATTGATTTTATCTGTTGTTCAGATACTAATTTATTATAAGGATTTTATCATTTTTCGTCAATTATTCGTCGCTTACGTTTTTAATTTATTCGCTATTCTTTACAGCCTTATTTTAAACTTTTTACTCA